>Ga0209416_1000078_pt1 | contig 113352 bp, 109 predicted proteins | sample RifGroF1_FD_184001 | JGI IMG/M metagenome (GOLD analysis project Ga0209416, IMG submission 184001) | Groundwater microbial communities from Rifle, Colorado, USA - Groundwater F1 (SPAdes) (version 2) | ecosystem: Environmental > Aquatic > Deep subsurface > Groundwater | place: Rifle, Colorado... | reverse complement strand
TTCCCACTATTTGATTCCAACCGGTTATGAGCATAACCCCAATTGAAATCACAACGATAATCCTTGTCAGAATTTTATTAAATATTCTCCCCTCCCAAAGAAAAACTGTTCCGGATGCTACCGCTAGAGCTATAGCCGGAATAGAAAGTATTTGATAATAATCGTGCATAACATTGGCATTGGCTACGGCAGCAACATAAAAAAGGGTGCCTCCTAAAAATGCCTGAATAAATAAATTTTTAACCTTTGTATTTAAAACCCCGAAAGTAAAAGGAATAAGCCCCAAAGAACCCAGGATAAGGTGGCCCAGTCTTTCCCCGAAAATCCAGTACCACCAGGAAGGTTTAAATCTAATCAGGTTTCCGTTAAACGCCCATTCGTAAAAAGGAATTCCTTCGGGAAACTTTGCCTCCCATCCTCTCCAAAGAAGAAAAGGGATAAAAGCAACTGCCAGATAGGCAAGAGTTCCTAAAATAACACGTTTTTCCTTAAAGAAACTTTTAATTCCATATTTTTTAATTGCTAGATATATTATCGGAAAAAGGTAGAATCCCAGATAAGGCTTGATAAGAAGAGCCATTGCAAAAAAAACAGAGGAGATAAAAAGCAAAGCTTTTTTGTTGCCGTGAGTAAACTCCAGAAATGCCCAAAGGGAAATTACTCCGAACATCACCCCCATCGGGTCGGGCAAAATCACCCTTGTAAAATAAATGTTGTAGGGAATAAACAAATAGAAAAATGCGGAAAGAAGTCCCACATATTTCCCCATCAATCTTTTCCCAATAAGATACAGGAAAAATGCGGAGACAACGGCAATGCTTATAGTCAAAAGTCTTGCCCAAACCTCAAGAGAAATAGAGGTAAAAGATTTGGCCAGAACGACGTTTAGGGCATTATAGAAAGGAAATTCCACCATACGGTAGCCCTGGGGATTATCCATTCCCGTTTGAATGCTTGAAATGTCATGGTATCGGGGTAAAAGCAAATTTATCCCGTTTTCAAGATACACCCGGCTCACGGAAGCCGTATCCGACTGACGCCAGCTGTGCCAATCGGCAACAGGATTGTTTATTTTGTAAAGGCGTACCGTAAAACCTAAAACAAGCATGATTGATAATAAAATGTACTCAAAATATTTACTTTTTGTAAATTGAATAATTTTAGTTCTCATTTAGTTTACTTTTAATCAGACTTACGGAACTACCCAAAAGCAACCAGAATATTATTGCAAATTTCGACGCTTCAAACAAATCAATCAGGAGTGCCGTAACAAAAGTCCCTATAAGTCCTCCCATAATTCCAAATAGATAGCTTTTCTCAAAACTGCTTAACTTATCTTTTAATGAAAATGTTTTTAATAAAACTTTCCCTATTCTTAGAAATATTAACACGAAAGCGGAGAATCCCACGAGACCGATTTCTCCAAGCATTCTTAAATAATCGTTATCCGTCGCCAGGTCTATTGACGAATAGCCCGTTCCCAAAATCGGATTTTTGGAAAAGGCCCTGATTGCCCTTGGCCACTCAACGTTGTACCTGATTGCAATTGAAACGTCATTGATAACTTTTACGGCTGCCGGAGCCGGGGTTGCCTGAATAATCTCGCGCGTTGTCAGCGTAACCTCATCCGCCCTAACAACAAAACCCGGAACATAACTGATGCCTTTTCCGGTTGTAACATACTCGTATAGAACCTTTATTGCCTGCCCAAATCTGGCATCAAGCCCCGAAGACATGGTCATTGAGATAACACTGATAAGAATTACTAACAGCCAGCCTTTAAATTTCTTTAATAGAAAAAGCGTAACAGTAACCGCCAAAAGATACGAGGCCTGAGCGGTCCTTGAAACTGAACTTATCAAAAGCCAAAGTCCCATTCCGGAAGAAATTGCTATAAAAAGTTCTGAAAGTTTTTCTTTTAATGTAAAAAGTACTCCTAAAAATATGGGAAGCACTAAAACCATGAAGGCCGACAGATCATAATGTCCGGCGAAAGTCGAATTTATGTGGGCTCCGGGACTCCAGCGCAGGGCAATTCCTTTGGAATATTCTTCATTTTGTGTGATGATTACGGGAAAATTCAGGTATCGCTGCCCCAGGCCATAGACAAAAGCGATGGCCATAACAATCAATAAAATTTTAAAATAAAATTCAACGGTTTCCTTTATTTTGTCGCGTGGAATCAAAAGATAAGTTGCGAGAAAAGGAATAATATACTCAACGCGCCTTGCCCAATGCAAAAGCCCCAATCTTAACTCTACCGTTTGCGTAATAAGAATCCCGGCAAGAAGCGAAATGAAAGTTACTGTAAAAAATATCAGGATTGCAACAAAAATCTTGTCTTTCCAAATCTTTTTAAAATCCATTACGAACTTGGGGACCAGGACAAGCGCCAGGAGAAACATTAAAACGTCTTCAAGACGGATTGAGACGTAAGTTCCGGGAACACTAATCAGCGGAAACTTCGGCAGAAGCGGTACTATTATCAGAACCGCGGCAATCAAATATTTAGATATTTTTTCAGAAAGCATTAATAGCTTTTGCATATATTTTAGAAACATCTCTTTTTCCTGCAATGCCCCAGAGAATTATTCTCAAAAAGACCCCCAATTTAAGGATTGCACGAAGGATGGGAATTTTCCACTTCGGTTCGTGTTTTTTATACATCAAAACCAGGTTTTTAAGTTCAAAAATCATTGCTTTCTCACTTCCGGAGGTTGCCTGTCCAAAGTGAACTATTTTCCATTCCGGCAAATACCAGATTTCCCAACCTTTTTTGGCAAATCTTGCCGAGAGTTCCACTTCCTCGACATAAAGAAAAAAGTCCTCATCAAAAATACCGACTTCTTTCAAAGCCTGCCTCCGCATCAAAAAAAATGCTCCGGTTACCCAGTCTTGTCTATGCTCACTTTTGAAAAATTTTTCACCTTTATAAATGGGAGATGCGGAATGAAGTGGGTGATAAGGCTTGATAAGTCTGTCCACTCCCGGAATATCGTCCAAGAAAGTCATCCAGGCCAACACCCTGAAAAGAGTCGGATAAAAGCCCCCCGATCCTTGATAGGAAACTCCGTCCGGATTAAGGAGGGCGCAGCTTGAGACGCCAGCCTTGGGGTGGGCATCCATCCAGGCAATCATTTCCCTGAAGATATTTTTATCAATAATCCGTGTGTCATCGTTAAGGAGAAGAATATACCTTCCGGTGGCAATCTTTATTCCCATATTGTTGTTTTCCCCAAAGCCTCCGTTTTCCTCCCGCCTCAAAACTTTTACATAAGGAGACTTTTCTTTCACCAAACTGTTCAATTCATCAGACGATGCGTTATCGATCAGAATAATTTCACTCTCGACACCTTCAAGAGCGGGCTTGAGGGTTTTAATGCAGTCGAGGAGATAGTCCTTTTTGGACGATACTATGATTATTGATAAATCGAGTGTGTTACTCATTCCTTTTTCTTAATGATTTTTCAAAAGCATTGTAAATTACGGCTATCATTAAGGCTGATGCAATAAATACCGCCTCCCTAACCCAAATACTGCTGGGTACGTAGCGTATTATTATTTTTTGCTGCCATGGCTTTCCACCTACAAAAAATATAGGCCGGTTGTTGTCGCTAGGAGGCTTAAAGCCATTAATATATATACTCTCCCGGAAAGGGTGGGTAAACTCCTGGAGGAAAGTGCTCCCCGTCTGGTCCCTTATGATAGTCTGAGCGTTTTCCGGAGGGTAATTAAGAAGGAGTGTCGGAAGTTTAATACCCATAAAGCTCGAACGATCGAACTGTTGTTTATACCAGGCCAGCACTTCCTCTCTGGTGTGATTTGTAAAATATCCCCTCCTTAAAGGGGTTTCCAAATCCGCAGGTTCTTCTGACTGAATGGAATCAGTGGGAGGTTCAGGAAAAGTGTAATTCGGCAGGGCTAGGTATAAAATTCCGGCTATACAAAAAATAGCGTAGAAGATATTGAGAATTTTTTTAAACATTACTGAAATAGTCTTGCCCGACCGAGAATGTAATGAGGATTTCTTTCTCTCCTTTCTCCAATTTTCCCTGCAGGAACTCCGCCGACAATTGTGAACTCGGGAACATCTTTTGTTACAACCGCCCCTGCAGCAACAACGGCTCCCTTTCCGATTTTAACTCCGGGAAGAATGATTGCCCTGGGACCAACAAAAACATAATTGCCAATTTCCACAGGCTCGGTTCTGGCTGAAAACTCTTCACTCTCCAAATCATGTTCGGAGTTATAAATCATTACCGATGAGGCAATGTCTACATGGCTACCGATGGTTAACGCCGCCCTGCCATCCAAGAAAGCGTGATCCCCGACAATGGTGTCTTCGCCGATGGAAATACCGGAAGGGTCAAAAAAGTTGGCCCACATGTGAACCGTCGACCCCTTTCCGATTTTCATTCCGGAAAGTTTATAAATTATTTTTCGAAAAGTGTGAGAGGGAACATGGGAAACCCACCGGAGCGTCATCAACTCAAAATCAAGAATAACATTACTGATCCTGTTGAGCACCTTTTCTATTACCTCACCTCCTGTAAGATTTTTTCCGTTTTTATCTTTAAGCATTATTCGTAATTATATCCAGGGTTTTCCTTGCTGTTTTCTCCCAGGAAAACTTTTTAGCTTGAGCTAAACCTGCCTCTTTCATACTATTATACTTCGCAATGGGTGCCAAAAGCACCTTGGTAATCCCCTCGGCAATACTATCTGTACTTTTGGGGTTAATCAGTATCCCGGCATCCCCAACCACTTCAGGCAAGCTTCCCATGTTTGAGGCAACTACAGGCACGCCGCTAGCCATGGCATTTAAGACATCGAGCCCAAATCCCTCCCAAAATGAAGGCAGGACAAATACTTTCGCACCCTTGATCAGTCCGGGCTTATCTTCCTCAGAAACAAAATCCGTAAATATTACTTTATCTTCCATCCCCAGTTTTTTGACTTTTTCAAAAATAGATTCATACATCCAGCCCTTTTTACCGGCTATAACAAGCTTGATTCTTGATTCTTGATTCTTGATTCTGGAGAAAGCCTCGACAAGGCCTTCGACATTCTTGCTAGGCTTGAGAGTACCCAAATATAATACATAGTCCGTAACTATGGAGTACCTATCCCTTACACGTCGCACATCTTTTTCAGAAACACTCATATTGAACTTCATATTGTCATATGCAAGGGGGGTAACGTAAATCTTACCTTTAGCTGAGGGGTAGTGTCGTACAATGTCGTCTTTTGTACTATTTGATATAGCAAAGACCGCTTTTGATACAAAAATGCTAATGGCACTCCATAACTTTAACTGCCAAAAGTCCTTTTTTCGAAATTGTCCCGAGAATTCGAGGTATCCAAGGTCCATAATTGAACAAAACCTGGGCATTGGGGCAATAGGGGGTGCGTAGTGGCTTGGGGAAAAGAAAACATCACACTTAGGGTCCCCCGAAAATAGGTTCGGGGTAAGCTTGGTCAGTATCCATGCCCCCCCACCCTTAATCACTTTGTACCTGAAGAACTTCGTCTCCTTCGGTAAGTTCGCTCTGGGCTCATTTTTAAGAAAAACTATAAGTTTATGGTTATTTTTCCATTCGTCTTGTAGTTTCCAGAAATTCCACAGAAGCTCATAGGCATAAGTGTTCACTCCCACCCTTTTTTCAACATTAGCCTCGTTTCCGTCGATGCCAACAATCATTTTTGCCCCTCCTTGTACACATCAAGTGTCATTTGTGCGGTTTTTTCCCAGGAAAAGTCTCTAACGCGCAGTTTCCCCTTATCAACAAGTCCTTTTCCTCCGCGAACCACTTTTGCAATCCCTTCGGCAATTGAATTCACAGAATTAGGATCGACCAGCTCCGCGGCGTTTCCCGCAACCTCAGGCATGGAACCTATATTGGAGGTGATTACCGGCACTTCGCAGGTAAATCCGTCCAGAATCGGAATTCCATAACCCTCATAAAGCGAGGCAAAAATTAAGCCTTTTGAACCACTGAGAAGCGCGGCCAAGTCACTTTGGGGAATATGCCCGAGTATCCTGACGTTTCTTTCCGGATCAATTTTAATGCCCGATGGTCTTCCTGCAATTATCAGTTTCAGGTCTTTCCCGGCAGTGGCCAGGTGAAATGCTTTTATTATCTTCTTGGTATTTTTCAGGGGCGTAACTCCAATTGAGATAAGATAGTCCTCCCTTATCTGATATTTCTTTTTGATCTCTAGAATTTTTTCTTCATCGACCTTCTTTATGGACGGAGCTTCGGGAATCACACGAATTATATCCTCCTTAACCCCCAAGTCGACTAGGTCATTTTTTGTAGAAACTGAGGGAACGATTATTCTTTTACTTTCCTTAATCACCCAGTAAAGTCTTCTCTTATGAACCTCCAGTATTTTGGAATGTACCAGTCTGGGAAACTTTAAGGGATAAAGATCGTGTACCGTTGTGACCTTAAAAGCATTGCTGGGGGGCTCCGACCAATCGGAAGTATGGAGAACATCCACTTCACCAATTAATTTTTCGATCGGAAAGGTGTGAAGCCTGTTCCAGATAAAGTCTGCTGCAATCGGCGGAATAGGAAAAACTTTGGAGTTGGGAAACGCTTCCAAAATCTCCTGACGCCTTCTGAAAGCCCCTGCAAAGAGCACATATTCATTTTCCCGATCAAGTGTAAGCAAAGTCTCAACCAGCTTTCTGGTGTAGACAGAAACACCCGTTCCGTAAATAATTTGACTGATGTCGATAGCAATTTTCAATTTATTATTTTATATACTTCCAAAACTCAACGCCGTTCAGGTTCAGTTCCTGGACTTTATTATATCCTAAATTTTCGATTTTAATCCGCGCCATGTCCTTGGAATCAAATATCTGCCAGACATATCTTGATAACCAAACCACCCTCGGCTCTCCACTGAAATTTTGAAAATAAACTATTTGTCCGCCTTTTTGGTAATAGGTAAGTGCTTCTTTTTGAGAATTCGAGGGATAAATTATAGCGTCTGCGCCAACAGCCTCCGCAACTGCTCTCCAATTTTCCCTTTGGAACTTTGGATTAAATAAATATAGAGAGGATGAGGCAATGTTTATCAAAATGGCTGTGGATAAAAATATCCAAAACGTTTTGCCTTTTAAACTTGTCAGCCCTCCCGCCGCCAAAATGTAAAAGGCAGGAAGACAAAAAAGAAATCTGAAATAGTAAAGAATAGGAATCTTAATGCTTATTAAAATTGACAGAAGAATCGGTACAATGAGCCATGCCCAAAGAACCTTGTGGGAGAAACCCTTTAAAGGCCGCCGTAAGGTCAGTAAAAAGGCATATAAAAATGCCGAAGCCAGCGAAACCGCGCCATACAAAATTTTATTATTAAAGCTGATCCTTCCGAATATAAATTTAACAGGGATCAATGCGATATTTTTAAGCGAGATTGTACCTAGTAGGTTCCACCAGGCCGATCCCTGCACCGAAAACCCTCCCGAAAGTTGGCTCAAGAACGTTGGCAGCCAGGCTATCAATATAATAAAAAGCGGAATGTGGGCCAGAGCCAATTTTTTCCAGTCCTTATATCCTAGAAGCCAAAAAACCGGAATAATCAGAAGAGAAACATAATCGGTCATCGCCAGGATGGGTAGAAAAATAGAAAAAAGCACCCATTTCTTTTCCAGAAATAGATAAAAAAGCAGGGTAGCCAAAAATGCGGCTAAAGAGTACATTCTGGCTTCTTGTGAGTAATAAATTAAAAGGCCGGACGTTGCCGCCAATATTGAGGCAATTCTTGCAGTTTTGTTATCAAATATTTTTTTGGCAATGAGATAAATAAAATAAATTGTCAGAATACCAAAAATAACAGAGGGGGTCCGGAGAGAAATTTCAGACAACCCAAAGAGGCTACCCCACCCTTTCATTAAAAGATAATAAAGCGGGGGATGGAAATCTCCCGGTAGAAATTTGGTAAAAATATCCGCCAAAGGCATCTTAGCCGCAAGAGCAGTTGTTGCCTCATCAAGCCAAAGAGATTGATTAATGGATATCAGACGAAGTAGTAAACCTACAAACAAAGTCAGTGGCAGTCCGTTTTTTAGAAGAAATTTTTTCACTTTGATCCTCTTTTTGTGATTATGTATTCCAGAATACCCACAAAAATGCCAAAATCATAAACTAATTTAAAAATCATAAATTTTAAATTTAATGTTAAGAGAGATTTATAAATCCCCACAATCAGAGAAACGGGTAGTGATGCCCTAATTAAACCAGTAAAACTTCCAAAAATTCCGAATTTGTATTTCCTCTTCCCTACCCACTTTGCATGGTTAAATATTTCACCCGGGCTTGATGGATTTTTATGGTAGAAGACGGCACCTGGTGCCATAACCGCTTCATAGCCAAGCTTCCTACTCAGACTCCAATCGTCATCATATCCCCCTGGAGTAAACCCACCGACTTTATCAAATTCACTTTTCAGAATTGCCCTAAAAACAGGCTGGTGATCGGGGAAGTTTTTGGGGTGGCGACGTTTCTCCTCCCACCCCTCATTTATGTTCCAGCATCTTGACCAGGGATTGTCCCAGTTGGATACAATTTCTTCTTTACTGAAAGTTCCCCTTGCTCCGCGAAGCCTTGGCGAAGTGGAGTTTGTTACTATTGGCTCAATCAATTTTCCCAGAAACTCTTTGTCAAAAGTCATGTCTGCATCCACAAAAACCAGAATTTCCCCATTCGCGTGCCCTGCCCCCAAATTTCTTGCCGCACCGGCCCCCACGTGCTTCGCACGCAATTTTCGAATTTCGAATTTCGAATTTCGAATTTCCGATAATAACTGCCAAGTGTTATCGGTTGAGCCGTCATCAACAACAATAATTTCAAAATCAGTCAAAGTTTGAAACCCCAAAGATTCTATACAATCGGATAATACTTTTTCTTCGTTGTATGTGGGAATTATTACTGAAATCATTTTTTTAGTTCATTAAACAAGTCTTCATACTTTTTGGCGATTTCGTCCCAGGAAAACTTTTTTGCCTGTTCTCTTGGTTTGCCTTCCCAATTTTGATTCAGTGCTTTCTCGATCGCCTTGGCATAGGCCTTTGTGTCCATCGGGTCCACGAGAATCCCTGCCTCCCCAACAATCCCGCTCCTGACAGGATCATTTGTTGCCACAACCGGCAAATTGGTGGCCATCGCTTCAACTAAAACATTTCCGAAAGACTCAGACGGCCTTGAGGGAAGTGTAAACACATCTGCGGCTCTATAGACCTCCGGCATTTTTTCAAAAGGAACCGATAAAAGTTCAAATCTGTCCTTACCTAAAATCTTTTCTCCATATCTTTCCAGCTCTCTCCTAAGCTCGCCTCCCCCGCCAACCATTAAAAGGCTTACCCCGGGAAGTTTGGCGACAGCTTTAATCGACAAATCCATTCTTTTTTGAGGAGTAAAAGCACCTCCACAAAGAACCATAGGGTTTTTAATCCTTGTTTTATACGCTCTCCCTTTTGGATTAAATTTAGTTAGGTCCACTCCGTTTGGAATATACAAAGATTTAACGCGGGGGTTGACCTCCTTTGCCCAAGCTAGAGCTTTCTTGGAAAGCGCGACAAAAGCATTGGGGCATGAATACAAATTCACTTTATCATCCCAACCCATTCCGGACTGTCCCGAAACTACCATTTTGGCTCCGGTCAGTAGGGAAATAATCCTAACCAGGACAACCTGGAATCTTCCGTTTGTCGGAATAATTACATCGTATTTGCCTTTCAGAAGGTTCAAATAGTTAATATCTGCGATAACATCAACCTTGTAGTGCTCGGACAGGCGATTCGAAAGCTCAAAGACAAAAGTCTCCGCACCTCTGGCAACCCTATTCTGGTATTTATTCAAAATCGCTATTTTCATCACGTTAGAGAAAGAAAACGTTTTAACCTATTTTTTAAATATCTTCTTCCCATACCCGATTTTAAATACTTTTCTCTAGCAAATCCATCAAGCTTGTTAAGACAAGCTTCATAATATATCAATTCAAATGGACCTCTACCTTTTGTGTAAGTGGATTTGTCATTTTGATGCTCAATAAAACGTTTTCGTAGATTATTTGTACAACCAATGTACCATTTACTAGACTTTAGACTTCTCAAAACGTAAACGTATTGGTATTTGAGTTCTCTAACGTGATACATACTGTTTTTTGATCAAAATCTCGACCCCGTCAACCTTACCACTTAGTTTATAATTTTCCGTGACAAAATTGTAAACCTTTTGGGGAATATATGATGAAAGACCGGACATTGTATAGGAATTGTAAATTATCATTTTCGGCGGATTTGCTTTCAGATCCTCCACTATTTTTTCCTGTACCCCGGGAATCTCCATGTACCAGGAAAGCTGCGGAACCCAGGGGTCGGTAGCCGGCAACGTATCTGTTAGCGCATATATGTTGTCCCACCAGTTCAGAACAAATATTCTATCCCCTGGCTTTGTGTTGTAGTTTACAAATGTCACAACATTGGCAACATTGGCTTCGTAAAATCTGGTACCTTCCTTAAAATTTCTCATGAAAAAGCCCGCGAAAAGAATTATTGAAACGGTAATGTAAACCGGAACAAATGGTTTGAATAACTTTTTTTCCTTTTTGACTTTTTCAAACACCAATCCTGTTGCAATTGCCAAAAAGGGAACTACCGGCTGAAAATGGAAAAATTCAAACCTGGGAAACGCCCCGAGACCTCCGGCAATTGCCCAAAGTAATATATCAAGATTTTTGCGGCCGGATTTTAGAACAAGTGGAATAAAAACCAGAAACGGGAATATTGCCACAGCCAGATTCTTGAAATCCGGGAGCTGAATTTGCCCCTGGGCTTTGGGAAGAATGAAAATTCCAAATTTTACAGCCCAGTTCCAGAAGTCCGACAAGATTCCAAATGCGGCAAGAATTACTATAAAGGGAACTATAATGGCAAGCGTTCCCGGAATAAAACTTCGGATATTCTTTTTAACCTTTAACCATTTACCATTAACCATTTCTAATCCTATGGGGATTAGAAACCAAACTGCAGTTTGCTTGGAGATAAAAGCCAATGCCCAGAAAACTCCCGTCCAAAGCCATTTTTTCTGCCTTGCAAAGTAGAAAGAACAAAAGGCCATTAGACCCATATAAAGATCGAACCAGAGTCCGTTGCCGTCGTAGAAAAGGTTCCAGAAGGCAAATACCCCAAGTGTAATAAATGCGGCTTTTATATTCCAAAGTTTTCTGACAAGGGTAAAGACGAGGCAGTCAAAAATCAGAATCAGGAGCCAAGTAAATATTTTCAGTTGAAGTATTCCTGAACCAAAAATTTTATAGAAGATGCCCAGGTCAATCAGCATGAGAGGTGTGTGTGCTATAGCAATATCTTTATAGGGCAGCCATCCTTTTGCAATAAGGTATGGCCAAAGGCTCATTTCCGGCCAGGCAGTAAACTTTAAAACCATAAGAAGAAGCAAATGTATTAACAAAATTCCTACTAGTAAAAAATAGTCTCTTCTTTTCATAATTTTAAATTTTTAATTAGTAATTTGTATTTAGTATCCGGCTCTACCCCACCAAATTACCCTTTTCATTTTCCGAAGAGGTGTTTCAAAAAAAGCTCTAAATTTAAAAGATGCTGACATTGTACTCCACGGACTTGGAATAAAATTGGGTTTCTCCTTGAAAAAAACTTCGGGGTAATAAAAATCTTTTGAAAGATTTTCTCCCAACTCATGCTTTAGTTTTTTTGATCTTTTGACAACTTCCAAATCCTTTCCTTTTGTTCCACCTCTTGGTAAAAATGAGGCGTGCAAATAATGAGCATCGACAAATTTTACTTTTTCCGAGTCTCTATCTTGAATCATTTTATTTTCGTCGTCCACCCAACCCCAAACCCCGTGGATACCTTCCGAATGAAGTCCCGGGATGTCCCGCTTTACGGCTCTCAAATTATAATGCCCCACTCTACTGCCAAACTTATATCTTCCGGCGGACTCGGCTTGTCGATGAAAGACATCCCCTACTAAATTAATTGTCGGTACAACAACCGATTCAATGTTTTGTCCTCTATTGTTAATTGTCCCAATAACTTTCTTTATAGAATCTTCATACCAAATCTCATCTGCATCAAGAACTATGAACCAATCGGAGGATGTCACATCAAGCATTTCCTGACGCGTTTTTGTAAAGTCGGAGGGGGAAGTAATTTTCCTTTGCTTAAGTTCGATTTTTCCCGGGTATTTTTTCTCTAACTCTTTCTCTATCTCAATACTTTTATCCGTGCTTCCTGTGTCCCACAAGAGAAGTTTATCTACATGGTCAATTACTGAGGTGACAGAATACCAAAGCCATCGCGCTTCATTTTTGACTAAAGTGTGAACGCAAATAGATTTCATAAAGCAAATTACTAATTTAAAATTCCTAATTACTAATAAAATCTCAATTAATAAATTTAAGAATTCGAATTTTATTTAAAATTTTAAATTCAGAATTAATCATTTTTACTCCCCCAGTAGTATTTAATAACTATCACCCACGTATAGACCGCTAGGATTATGTTTGTAACTCCTAGGGTAATGGTTGGCCCAAAAACCCCGAATTTAGGAATCAGGAAAAAGTTTAAAAGGAATATGGCTGCTATCTGGAAAAATGAATAGGCTCCTATAAACACGGTTTTCTTCATGGCGTAAATAATGGCCGATACGGAAGGAACTGTAAATAAAAATGGAATTTGTGCGAGAGCCAAAGCCTGAAAAACAGGAACAGAGTCTATATATTTATCCCCGAAAAGTGTGAGTATAAAAGGTTTGGCAATTATTATCCAAAGTACTATTCCTGCCGTAATCGGCAAAAGGGCGATAAGAGATTTAAGGATATATTTCTTCTCGTTTTCTTTACTACCAAACCCCGCAAGTCTTGGAGCAAGCACCGCGGAAAAACTGCTGGACAGAACCACAATAAAAGATGCAAGTCTTGAAGGAATTGAATAAAGACCTGTTGCAAGAGCTCCTGCCATTGTCGCCAGCATTTGAATATCAAGTCTCCCTGAAACTGAAGAAATAATTCTGTTGACCCCAATCCATCCGGAAAACTTAAGAAGATTTTTATATTCTTCTTTTCCCGGGCGTGACCTGAAAAAATGGGGTTTCAAATAGATAAAGATAAATACAAGAGACATTACAAATCCTGCTCCAAACGCCCAAAAAGCCTTAGACATAGTCAAGCCTCCAATTGTGTAAAAAGCCAGGGCAAATAAAAGCCTTGCAATATAAAAGGCGTTATCAATAATTGTTGAGTGAAGAAATTTTTTCTTTGCCTGTAGGATGTAGGGGAAAAACAAATCCGGAAAAAGAAAAATTGGGATGATGGCTGCCCAAATGGCAATTTTGGGATCCTGAGTTGCCAGAAAAGTTTTTGAAACAAAAGGCGCGAATACGGCAACTATTACCGAGGTTCCTAAAACTATAAAGAGCCTGACCAGAAAGGAAGCCTTTATATATTCATTAACTTTTTCATGCTCACCTTTTGCTGAGTGGACGGATACAAAATTAACAGAACCTGTAGAAATCCCTATATCAGCAAGGGATGCAAGAATAACAACCAGATTGAGTGCAGCGGAAAAGATACCAAAATCATAAACACTTAGTGATCGGGCAACAAACAATGTAAAAAGAAAACCCCAAAAAGCGGCTCCTAGATTTCCGACAAAAAGCACAAACGTGTCTTTGGCTGTTGCAGAAAAAAGCATTTGTCTTCCCCAATCAAAGTATTTCTTCATAATTTATTTTCCAATCAGCATTAAAACTAAACCGATTATTTTCTCTTTATCCTTTGGATTACTTTCCGCAACAAGTAGTGTCAGGGCTGTTAACGCTTCAGGTGTCATTTTGGAAGTATTCAAAATACTGGCTTTTCTCAAAAACCAAATAAAAGCAAACGCCCCGCTTCTTTTATTGCCATCTACAAACGGGTGCCCCTTAGCAAAAAAATACAACAAGTTAGCAGCTTTTTCTTCTAAAGTCGGATACAAATCCTTACCTCCGTAGGACTGAAAGACATTTCTAATAATAGAGTCTATTTCACCGATTCGTTTCTCTTGTCCGAAAATGTTTGTTGCGTTTCCCTGACTAATCAATTTCGTTTTAAGGCCCAATAAAACTTCGCCCAACTCATTTGACGTGACTGTTATTTGTCTTCTAATACTTCCCGTCTTGGGAAACCCTGCTTTGTCATATGAATCCAGCGACAGCCAGGTTGAAGCAAACATCTTAACCAAATCTAAAACATCCGAAGCATTCACTTTGTTACTTACAGGGAGATATTTTTTGACACCCTCGACAGCCTTCAAGAATGACTGGTAATTTCTTGAGATGAGTCTCCGATTTACAGTATAACCTTTCAAGATATGCTGCCTTAGGACTTTTGTCGCCCACTGGCGAAATATAGTGGCCTTTTTTGAATTAACACGATATCCCACAGATAAAATTGTATCCAGATTGTAATATTCAATATTTCTTTTTATTTTTCTGCCGCCTTCATTTTGAACTGTTGCAAAAAACGCAACAGTTGATTTCCTGTCAAGCTCTCCAATACCGTAAATATTCTTTATATGTCTGGAGATACCTGATTTGTCTGTTTCAAATAAATCAGCTATTTGCTGAAGACTAGCCCAAATTGTATCTTTTTGAAAATCTCCCTTAAACTCAATTGCTCCTCCTTTGGCTTGATATATGACTATCTGATTTCCCACACTTTAGATTATAGATTATGGATAAGAGATTATCGAATGGATCTTCAGATTGTGCATTATGGATTGATAAATGTAGAATATAGATAACGAAGTTACGAAACCATGAATAGTAGAGGTAAAATTGAAGAATTCACAGATTTAGTAGCGTGGCAGGAAGGGCACAAATTGGTACTTATGATCTACAAACTCACAAAAACTTTTCCCAAAGAAGAAACTTATTCCCTAGTCGATCAATTAAGACGGGCCGTGGTTTCAATAACCAGCAATATTGCAGAAGGTTTCGGGAGGCAGGGCTATAAGGAAAAGGTCCAGTTTTATTATTTAGCCAAGGGTTCACTTGTGGAAGTCAAAAATCAGATATTCATTGCTAAAGATTTAGAATATATTTCAAATGATACCTTCGATTCTACATTCCAACAACTAAATACTACACAAAAACTACTTCAGGGTTTAATTAAGAGTACAAAGCGTTTATCAGTCCTCTAATTTTTAATCTGTAATCCCCGTCTTATCCGTATTCTATAATCTTCAATCTAGAATCTCTAATCTTTCTTAATAAGGAGTATCGCAGAGGCGTCCATTCGTTCGTAGTTATCAGTGGCCGGCACAAAATAGATGTTTTTTAATGTGAATTCTTTTGCGATCTTATCGCAACCATCGCATGTCCATTTTTCTGGATCATTGGGATTTTCAAAGATCATTCTCCAGCTCTCTCCCATATAATAATTTGCGTCATCAATTAGGTAGCTTGTCAGATAAATTGCATCAAATGGAATTTTACCCGTCGTCGGATCAATAATTTGTTTTGGTTCGATGGGAAACCAAACGGTTCTCCTCTCACCGTACCAGCTTCCCCATGTATCAAGATTTGTAACTACAATATCGTCAGTTTCTGTATTTTCTTTCAAAATTTTAGATAGCTCAAGATACACCGGAGGTTTACCAACGTTGTGAGTTTTTGCCTCGAACCTTGAATCCAGGAGTAATATTCCTAAAGTAGGACCTACCGCAAAGAATATTACCAAGATTGTAGATATTAGAATGTGGATTGTAGAACTCTTTAATCGTTCGCCCGATAATCTATGATCTGTAATCAATAATCTAATAATTTCTACTAATGTTCCCACCGCTATTATGTATACGAGCGGTATTACTGGATGTAGATATCTAAAAAATGGGATACTTGCCGCCGTCACAATGAATGTAACTGCCACCATAAACACCGAGGCAATCTTAAATGCATGCCGATCCACAGCCTTTGGCGAAGGACGGAACAACCCAATGATAAATAAAGCAAAAAGATATGGGTTTATTATTTGTGGTAGAAGTTTATAAAAGTTATAAAGATTGTAGAAAATATTTTTGAGTATTTGGGTAATTCCGCCTCCGGCAACATTTGCGGCTCCGCGCAAAGCATCTGAGGCGACAGACGATTGATTAAAACTAGAGTTGAAACCGCGGTAGAATATTGAATATAGATAATATTTCCCCGATAGCGGCATAAGTACAAAAAAATCGAATAACAAACCTGCAATTGCGATTCCCACAAAATAAACAATTGCTTTTTTGGGTTTGAAATTTATCAGTAGCCAATAAAGAATAATTCCTGCAATATAAATAAATGCTTGGGGACGGGTGAAATACATTAGGACCAACAAAAGACCTGTGACAACACTCGCCCATTTTTTCTTTAAGGAAACGAAATAAGATGCCGCAACTATTTCAAAAATAAATGGCGATTCCGAAGCGCCACTGGTGGCATAGTGAATTAAGTCATAATTAAAACCAACCGCCAGTGTTGAAAGAATCCCGACTAATTTTGAATTAAAAATCTTTTTAGCTAAAAGAAAAACAAAAACTAAAGTCACCAAAAAGTAGAAAAATGACGTGGCGATTACTGCCAAATCCCCTACTCCAAAAATCTTGAAAAACGCGGCAATAGAATAGGGCATAACTGGCGGGGTCCATGTCGCAGGAAACAAGTTTGATTTTAGCAATTCAAAAACTGAGGATCCCCAAAAAGAAAAACTGTTTCCAAAGCTTAAACCATAAAAAATATTTTTTGCAATATCTGCGAACTTTGCCGAATCAGAAAAATTTAAAAAGGGACTCATTTCAACATTTACTTCTTATCAGAATTATTATATAACTTATTCACTGGATATGAAGAAACGAATTTTAGTTGCTGGTGCGGGTGGTTTTATCGGCCATCATATGGTCAGATTTTTAAAAAATAAAGGACATTGGGTACGAGGGGTAGATATTAAAGATCCAGAATATTCTTCCAAAAGCGAGGCGGACGAATTTATCAAGCTTGATATTCGTAATTTTGATAATTGCCTCAAAGCTACGAATAATATCGAATGGGTATTTAATTTTGCAGCAAACATGGGCGGAATAGGTTATATAGAAACAGTAAACGCTGAGGTAATGCATGACAATGTGTTAATTAACGCAAATATTGCAGAAGCTTGTAAAATGAATTCGGTGAAAAAAATCTTCTTCCCTTCATCAGCTTGTATATATAGCCATTCACTCACCAGAACTCCAAAGTCACCCCCATTAAAAGAGACTGATGCTTACCCCGCCGATCCTTCGAATGAATATGGATGGGAAAAGTTGTTTTCAGAAAGACTTTATACTAGCTATTTCAAAGATTATGGTATCGAGGTGAGAATAGCTAGATTCCACACGATTTTTGGTCCAGAAACAGATTTTGAGGGAGGAAGGGAAAAAGCCCCCGCTGCAATCTGCAGGAAGGTTGCCCTAGCGAAAAATGGTCAGGACATAGAAATTTGGGGAGATGGTAGACAAACTAGAACATTTCTTTTGGTGGATGACTGCGTTGAAGCTGTTTATGAACTTATGAATTCGGATTTTAGGAAACCGTTGAATATAAGTTCAGATAAACTAATAACGATAAATCAAATGGTTGATCTTGTCTGTAAAATTGCGAATAAAAAATTAAAAAAGAAACATTTAATAAACAAGCCCCAGGGTGTTAGAGGAAGAGATGCTGACAACACATTGAGAGAGAAAGTTTTAAAATGGAAACCCAAACATTCTCTAGAAGAAGGGTTCGCTAAAACTTATTTCTGGGTCGAATCTGAGCTAAGTAAAGAAGGACGCCTATAAAAACGTATGGGAGTTTACACTAGAAAGAATCCTTTTTTCTCCATAATCACCTGTACACTGAATGCAGAGAAATATTTAGAAGAAAATTTGGGAAGCGTCAATCGTCAAACGTATACTGATTTTGAACATATAATTATTGATGGTATGTCAACAGATAACACCATTAAAGTGATCGACCAGTTTAAGAAAAAATTCCGCAATAAAATAAAGGTTGTTTCACGTCCCCCTAGAGGAATCTGGAACGCAATAAATTTAGGGAACAAGTATGCAAGCGGAAAATATATACTTCATTTAGAATCGGATAATTCATTAATTGGTGAAAGGGTGCTAGAAGATGTCCACAATTTTTTAATTGAGAATTCCTTTCCAGATTGGATTTATGGAAAAATTAAAGTAATAAATGAGGGGGGTAGAATTGTCGGAAGCTTCCCAGAGAGAAAAATATTTCAAATATCGTCCTCATTCATTCTCAATTTTTTCAACTTCATCCCCCAAGAGGCCATGTTTGTTCAAAAACGAGTTTTTGATGAAAATGGAAAATTTAACGAGCACCTCCCAACTGCAATGGACTATGATATGTGGCTAAGAATAAAAGATAAAACTAATTGGTTATTTTTTAATAAATCAATAACAAAATACAGAATTCATAATGAATCGATTACCGGCAACCCGGTTTTCAAGAACAGAAATTTCAATAATCAACTAGAAGTTCAAAAGAAATATCTAAACTGGCTGGAATACAGGATATCTTTTTTTATAGGACTTTTATCCAAAAAGTATAACAAAAACTATTGACAGTTATTTTACATCTCGCACCCCAGAATTGTTAATTATCTCTAATTTGGGCAATGGATATATCATTTTTCCACCACTTTGTAAGTATCGCTCTTCCCTTTCGATAAACTCCTCCCTAAAATGCCAAGGCAGAACTAAAAAATAATCTGGTTTTGCCTTTCTGGCTTTTTGTTCAGACACGATCGGTATTAGCGTCCCTACAGTTTTTAAACCCCATTTTAAAGAGTTTCGCTCAGCGGCAGCCACTATATGACGAAAGTCTAAACCATAATACTGCAACAGCGTGTTTCCCTTGGTGGAGGCACCGTAAGCATAAATCTTTTTTCCATGCTTTATCCGATCAAAAATAAAGTTTCTAGTTTTTTCTCTTAAATTAGACACCCGCTCTGCAAAGGCTTTGTATGTTCTCAAAGTATTTGCACCAGATTTACGTTCCCGTTTGAGTAATTCATCCACTCTCTTACTCGCACCTGCAAAACCTTTTATTCTATTGTTTCCTTTATGTTTAATGTACACCCTAAAACTACCCCCATTTATATTATTCAATTCCACATCAAATACTTCTAAATTGTGTCTATCCAGTAAATACATCAAAGAACTTGTTGAATAGTACTCGATATGTTCGTGACATATGTTATCAAAGGCGTTCTGTTCCAACATAAGTGGCTGATAAGCCATCTGTACGACAAAAATACCGTCAGCTTCAAGACAGCTAGATATCTCAGAAACAAACGAATTCGGATCCTCTAAATCGTAGAACATGGCAATAGCAGTAATAACCTTAGCCTTCTTATCCAGAAACCTAAAATAACTACGTATATTAAAAAAATCATTTATTATAAGATCAGTATTTTTCTGTGCATCTTCCATTAGATTTTTAGCTGGTTCAAATCCTATTAGTTTAATATCTTTAGTTTTATAAGAGCGCAGCAGTGTCCCATCGTTTGCACCAATATCTAAAACGATGTCCCCTTTTTGAAGTTTTGACAATTTCTCTACTTTTTTAGTTATGTCGGCCAACGCTTGTTGCATGGTCAGATTAATCCCCGATTTGTACCAATAATTTCTGTATAGAATATTGGGGTCGATTGCCGTGTGTTTCAACTGAACCAATTTACAGTTCTCGCACATAGCTAGTTCTAAGGGAGCTTTTATCCCTTCTCTGTCTTGCCAAACAAAGTTTGAAATATATTGATTCCCAAGCGTAATTACACTTTGTAGTCTTGCCGAGCTGCAAACTCTACATTTTTTAATAGTTTTATTCAATGCCATTTCAAGTCAATACTTTATCCTAAATTTAGTAAATTTACAATAATCTTTGTATCTCAATTTATCTTCCATTTCTAACAATTTTATTGTATATCAGCAATGTATCCCTCGTTGTTTTTTTCCAGCTAAATTTTTTAACTTGCCCAAAGCCAAGTTTTACTAAATTTTCACTTAGCTTATTATCATCTAAAACCTTTTTTATCCCACTTCTAATCGAATCAGCGTTTTCCGGATTAATATACAACACGGCCCTTCCGCAAACTTCCGGGATAGAACTTGTATCACTTGCAACAACAGGACAACCCATTGAAAAAGCTTCCAGCGCGGTCATGCCAAATCCCTCGTAAAGAGAAGGTAAGATATAAACTAAGGCGTTTTTATAAATATATGCCAACTCATTGTCGTTTTTAAAACTAATTTGTTTTACCTGATTGGAAATTTTTAATTCCGACAATAATTTGTTTTCTTCCCGGGAAAATTTACCGCCACCAGCACAGACTAAGAAAAGATTATTATCTTCTTTGAGGACTGAAGATGTTGCTTTTACAAAAAGTCTGAAATTTTTGTATCCCGATCTATTTCCTACATATAAAAGATAGCTTTTAGGCAGATTTTTTACATACTGGGGAACTATATCTTCAAAAGAATTACCATGATAGATAACCGTTATTTTGTTCTGGGGAATCTTATAGATTTTTACTAAATCATTTTTTGTATTTTCAGAAACCGCTATTATATGATTGGCACCTTGGATAACATATTTCTTAAATTTTTTAGTTTGCGTTTGTAAACCACCAACATCTTTTTCATACAATTCATGTGTTAAGTCATGTACGGTAACCACGTATGGCCTTCCATTCATCTTATTTAAAAAATATGGGTGATAATAAGTAGCATGTAGGACATCAAAGTTCCACTTTTTCAAATTTTTACTGTCAAGGATGCTGTTCAAATAAAACATAACTACATTTTTGTGAGGGAAATTAAATCGCAGGAGGAATTGTTTGGTATCTTTCTTTAATTTGTTTGAATAAACATTGTTGGAATATTTTCCATCAACCAATACTTGATTATTTGTTTGCTTAACACGACTTGCCAGTTCGTAAAAATATCTGGAAATACCACCATAATCCTGAAAACTAAAAATTTGTTGATCGTAGAGTATCTTCATTTAAGAGGCCGCGGTTTTTAACCGATCATTAAAAGTTTTACTTCTGTAAAACAGAGGAAATACAATTGAAATAACCGGCCAAAACACACTAAGAATAAACATAAATAATGTGGGTATTCGCTTATTCGAAAACATGTGGATATTTCTATCATTTGTTGAAAGCTTCATGCCAATTGCGTCTGCTAAAATGTTTAAGCTCTTTTTCGTGTATAAGGTTATATGTTGCCCACCTTCCGGAACAAAGTACCACCAATCTTTAGGCGGGTTTCCATTGTGGAGCATAGTACTAAACAGAAAAACGCGAGGATGGTGTTTTTTTAATATACCTTTCAGTTCTTTTACTGGATTCTCTAAATGTTCCATCAATTCAAAGGCTGTTACCATGTCATATTTTCTTTTCCCGCTATGCTCAAAGCCTCTAGCAAATAAATTTTCTGCGTACTTGTCTGTCCAGTATGAATCAATTCCAATATCTCTTAACATTCTCACCAAGATCCCATACCCCCCACCGTAATCAAGAGTTTTAGATTTTCTATCCAATAAAAATAAGGAAATTATTACAGTGATTTTAGAGAGTGCGGTGTTTCGTGAAATAATACCTGTATCAGAATCAATTATTGCAGACGAGTATGCTTCTTTTAGCCAAAATGGTTTTTCTGTTTGTATAAGCCCACAGTTTTGGCATTTGTAGTATGATACAGAATATTTTTCCAATATATTCAATTTAAATAGTGTTTCTGTATGCGTCTGACAAACGACGCAGACAGGATTCTCTTTTTTCATTAGGCTATTAGTAAATAATATAATTTTTGTTTCAAGACATTTATTAAATTAATACTAAAAATGTTTTTTCTGGAATATGTATCTGCCATTCTATTTAATTTTACACTTCTTTTTTTAATTTCTGCATTTAGAGTATTTGTTCCCAATTTAGACAATGAGGATTTTTTCGATTTTAAATGAGCTGCGTTTTTACCAAAACCGATATTTGAAATCAAATTTGTATTCGGCATAACTGAAACTCCTCCCGTTTTCCAAATATGATAAACAAATTGATAATCCCAAGTGTTTATTTTACCTCTATAAACAGCATCAAATAATGTTTGCCAATATGTTTTCTCTAGGAAGTTGTCAAAATATTTATTTATAGTTCCTTTTTTCTTAATCTCGGGCCAATCTTTTATATTCACATCATAATTTTTCCAAGCCCTCCTCCAAGTGGCCCACCCCCAAATATGAACATATTTTGAAAAATAATAATCATTTTTTTTCTGCATTTTCTTAGGCAAAAAATTATCTCCACTAATACACATAACTTTTTCATCATTCCTGTAAATATCTAACATATTTTCACAAAACCTAAAAAACGAAGAGTTGGGTAAACAATCATCTTCCAAAATTATTCCATCCTCTACGTTTTTGAAAAACCAATCAATTGCACTACTCACTGCCAATTTACAACCTAAATTTTTATCCCTATATAGTCTTTTTACTTCGCAGGGCCAATCAATTTGCTCTGTAATCTTTCTTGCTTCAACACATCTTTCAACCTCTCCTTGTTTACCCCTCCGTGATCCATCGGCCGCAATGAAAAGTTTTGTAGGCTTATATTTCCTAATCGCCTCAAAAACCTTTTTGGTTGTCTCAGGGCGGTTAAAAATTATAAAAAGCACCGGTGTATCAAACTTTTTTTTGTTATTCATTCCTACCCAATTTTACTGACCTCCCAAGATCACCAATAAATAAAAATATATTAAATATTATTAGCGGCAAAAAGAAGATAGACATTCTTCTCGCCGAATCCGGAATACCTTTCCAATCCACTTGTGTAAAACTAAACACATAAGCACTTATATAAAGCAGGCACGCTGAAAGTAAAGTCAATATCAAAAAAAATATAGTTATGTCTTTTCTACGATTAAGTGTTTTATAAATAAATATAAATATAAAAATTATTCCTAAAATACCCCACGTTGCAAACACATTGTTATATAAATACACAAAAACCTCTATCATCCTGTCAAAACTAATGTTATTAAATATCGTAGACGTACTAAACTTCATCATTTCTGACGTTGAGAATTGCTGACCAAGCATCTTCGTTTGAAATATGTTCCAAATTCTCTGAATCGGCAAAAATATTGCCAAATAAAGCACAATTGGGAGTGGTTTTCTTTTCCAAAATGAATAAATTATGAGCAAAAATATGGGTACCAACCAAAACGGTTCGCTAGATCTTGTCCACGTTGACAGAGCCAAAAGAATTGACGAAATTACCAAAGTTGTCATTTTTTTATTGTTAAACCAAATATAAAAATAAATAAATGCTAAAGTCAAATAAATAGTATACGGCAGATTTGTGTAAGACATTTGGCTATGCTGAAAAACCTCCGGAGTTACGGCTAAGAACAACATGCCGATAAGAGAAAGCCCCCTTGGCACATATCTCCTTAAGCAGTAATAAAAGACGATCAAAAAGGACAGATATAGAAGAAAGTAATAAAACATCGGATTTGTGATTCCGGTTAAGTAAATCCACGTATGGCTAAGTGATGTTAGAAGCGGATAATTGAAAAAGTATCCCCGTGCCACTCCTTCTATCATAAAACCGGTATCAACAAAAATTTTTGCCCGATAATCGTAGAGAACCAAACTATCCCAATCTTTAACCGGCCAATAGATATTGTAAATTAGAACCGATCCTAGTATTGCAAGTAAAATCAGGATTATAATCTTCATCCACAAAGGCAGTTTCCAAGCCTCTATTATCTTTGATTTTAAATTAAAGTTGTCTAGTTTAAGCTTTTTGGAGATTATGTTTATAAGGAGCAAAATCAAGACGAACGACCAGGCCAAAAGTAAAAATGAGACAATCGTGTAGGGCACCCCCAGAAGGTTTAAGATAAACCAAAAAAAAGTTATCAACCCGCTCGAAATCAGAAAGCCTAAAAATACTTTTTCAAAAAGTTGGCTTTTGGTCATTTGCAAATTAACCAATAGATATCCGAAAATAAATAATGGTAATATTGCTACGGTAGCCAGTAATATTGTATTAATCATCTTCAATTTCAATTAAACCCCATGCCCCCGTGTTTATTTTATCTTTAGGATCGTATATTTTGCTTTCAGTCACGGAAACTTCTTTAGTTAGCGAGTCGTAATACCAAATTTTCTTGGCATTAATTGGGACTTTTGGCCAATCATACCTAGATACATCTCGCACAAGCCATTCACCGTGGGCAATAAGGACGTATTGATATTCTTCTCCGACACCATCCAAGGAATCAAAACCACCGTTCAATACCCACGATGGATACAGGAAATATCTATCTAGACCAGCGTTTCCAGTAGATAGCCATGGTCCGTCTTGCGGAGGCACTATTATTACGCTTCCGGGGGTCGCATGATTCGCAACAAATTTCATATAATCATAATAAAAACCCCATGTTTTACTCATTTTCTGATTATGGGTGGCACCCAGGTTGGTCAAAATATACAGATTATTTCTCAAGATACCCCCAAACACAAAACGTGCATTTAAGAAAAACGCATAGGCCAAAAAAATTATGATAATTATTAGTAAGATATTATCTTTGATAAAATTAATTTTAATTAACTTACTAACAAACCCTAACAAATTTCTAAATACACCCACCAACATGATGCCTAGACTGAAATAGACAATTAATACAAACTGGTCTGGCTGTAAATGGAAAGTGGAATAAACATAATTAACAAAGTGTCTTCTTTCTGAAATCTGCATAATAAAATAAAAGATAATAAAAACCGGTAATAAAAGTGAATTTAAATAGAAAACTAGATTTTCGGGAAATTGCCTATCTGCTTTCCTCTCTTCTCTTGAATACAATACAACTCCGATTGAAGAGATTATTGTTACAACTGCAAAAACTTTAGTATCAATTAAAAAACTTTTCGATAAAAAACCTGAGTAAGTGTAGGCTTCTATAAACAGAAAAAAATAGGCTAAAAAAACTAAGTAGGGAAAAATCTTGTAATTTGCTTTCAATATTTTATGACTGGTTTGTTTTTTCATATATAAAAGGTGGCTTTAGCAATTCTACAGAAGTTTATGATCTTTGCCAAGCATAGCACTGTGCGTTTGTTATAATACGCCTGAAATTAAGTGAACCAGAATGTTTTCGAAAAAGCGTACGACAAAGACCTTACCTTGCAAGGGCTACCCTTTCAAGGTCACATGCTTTTGATTCCAAACTTGATTTAAGCTTCAAATAATCACCTTGCAGGGTTAGTCCTTTAGGTGTATGGTACAATACCTTTGAATTTGTATGGCACAGAACGTTTTCCAAAAAGCCTACCACAAAGACCTCAAAAAGGTTTATAAAAGTTTTTCCGCCTCCGGCGGTGAGATAATTTTGGACAATGTAATCGGCGATATCCCCGATTTACAGACATATTTTGAGGATTTAAGAAAAATAATTTCTTCCGAAACCAAAGTGTTGATATCCTACCACAACCATAAATGGGAGCCGATTCTAAATCTTGCCTCGTCCTTGGGTTTGAGAAAAAAGGTCGGAGTGCAAAACTGGCTTGACCAGGATGATCTGAAAAATATTTTGTACATTAGCGGATTTGAAGTAGTGAACACTCAGTCGAGGTTTTTCGGAATAACTTCTGTGACAGTGGTAAGGCCAAAATTACAAACTACAAGAAACAAGAATCAATATTCAGTATCGATAATTGTGCCGGCGAGAAATGAAGGGGGCAACATCGGCAAAATTATCCCTAGTATTCCAAAGTTTGGCAAATGGCAAGAAATAATTTTTGTAGAAGGAGGATCTTCAGACCATACATGGGACAAAATTATGAATGAAAAATTTAAAATTACGAATAAATCTCAAAATTCGAAATCTAAAATTCAAATAAAAGCGTACAAGCAAACGGGCAAGGGAAAAGCAGATGCGGTAAGGCTTGGGTTTGAAAAAGCCACAGGGGACATTTTGATGATTTATGATGCCGACCGTACTGTTCCCTCTTCGGACTTGCCAAAATTTTATAACGTTCTTGCCGGTAACTTCGGTGAGTTTGCCAACGGAAGTAGACTCGTTTATCCCATGGAAGGACAGGCCATGCAGACACTCAACAAAATTGGAAATGAATTTTTCAGTTCGGTTTTTACCAAAATCTTCGGACAGCACTTTAAAGACACTCTTTGTGGAACAAAGGCCATCTTTCGAGACGACTACCTGAAAATGAAAAAGGATTATCTGAAGTATTTAGAGGTAGACCCCTTTGGAGATTTTGCCTTGATTTTTGCGGCTATCAAACACAATCTTAAAGTTGTTGAAATTCCGGTAAGATATAAAGAAAGGGAATACGGATCAACTAATATCAGAAGGTTTTATCACGGACTTTTGCTTTTCAAACTGGCAGCAATTGCGTTTAAAGAATTTGTGCTTTAAATGCAAATTATGAATTTTAAATTTAAAATTTTAAATAAAACCCCAATTAATTAATTTTAAAATTGAAGAATTAGAATTTCATTTTAAATTCGTAATTTTTAATTAGTAATTTTTATTACAAAGTATTCTATAAAAGCCAGTCGCTTCAAATATTTCTCCAAATATCTATTTGCAAAATTTGCAACAAAGGGAATTCTCACCGGTATAAGAAGTTTGTAATCATGTTTTATTATCTTCATTCCCGCCTTTTCAATCATAATTCTTAAATCATCAAACTCTACGCGTTTGTGCGGTCCTTCGGGCATCTTTAATTTCATTTTTTCCGCCAACATTAATACCGGTTCCCAGAAAGGATTGGCCATGGTGATAACTAACTTTGACTTGTCATTCATTAACTTATAAATTTCCTTAAAGGTTTTTCCGGGTTTCTCCAAGTGTTCAATCACGTCACTCATGAAAATATATGACTGATGATTTATGAATAATGATTTATGATTTACGATTTCGGAAAAACTATCTGAAAAATGAAGGTTTTTATTTGATTTATACTTAGACTTCGCCAGTTTAACCATCTCTTTACTAATATCAAACCCATAACCATTTTTTGGGTTTAATGAAGCCAGCAAATCCCCTGTTCCGCAACCGATTTCCAAAACGTTGCTACCCTTTGGAATTAATTTACTCAGAAGTTTTTTAAGATTGTCATAATAGAACGAATTTTTCTCTTTGTAAAAATCGTAATTCTTCGAAACCTTATCAAAATGTTTTTCTACTTTAGTTTTTGACATATTAATAACCTAAAAACTGACGGGATTTTATCTCAATATCTCCTTCACCGGAATACGAAACCCGGGAGGAAAGATCAGGATAGAAAACGTCGAAAAAATTATTTCCTGAAAGTACTGTTTTAAGTGTTGCTGTCGGCGACCACGGAAGAACGCTATCCTCGGGGGTATCTACAAAAACAATTTTCTTAGCACCTATCCCCGATTGGTTTTCCTTAAAATATGTATTTACCCTTTCCGATATTTCTAAACCTTGGGTTATCCAGTTTGTTTCAGTCGTCAGGCGAAGTGAAATGAAAGAAACTGCCACCCAAACTATACAAAATAGAATATAGATTTTAGATTTTAGATTTATGAGTAAATAAGACAAGATAAAAACCACACCGAATAAGGGAAGTGTTAAATAATAAGTAAATTTATGTAAGGGCAGAAATACCACCGGCAATATTGTGGCAACAAACCAGGAAGCGGAAAGAAAGATTACGGATTTTAGATTTAGGATTTTAGATTTAAGGGATTTGAAAAATGCATAGGCAACTAAAATAATTTGGATGACAAATAAAGCGAATATCGGAATAATTTGATTGGACCAATATTTTAAAAGATTCGGGTTAAGATGAATTCCGGGGCCGACAAAATCCACCAACGTCTCAGGTAAATTCAAAGACCATAAAAAGTACCAGAAAGTTGTGTTTACTGCCCTGGGAATTGAAAAGTTCCAAATATAGGAATCGCCTTCTATAAAGCCAAAACCAAGAAAATGCATGGCTAAATATGTCAAAAGGATTATTGCATAAGGCAGAAGTGAAAATACTATTCTCTTAAAATTTAACTTTGTCCGCTTTGTGGCTTTTAAGTAAAGGTGAACCAAAACCAGTACAATCGGAAGCATGACCCCGGTTTCTTTACTCATAAGTGAAAGCAGGAAAAATATAATCGAAATTACAAGGTTTTTATACTCGATTCTTTTTCCATTTTCAATTTCAAATTTGATAAAAAATATAACTGAGAGTAGAAATGTTAATGTTAAAAAGAGTTCCTGGTATGCCCCAATATAATAAAGCTGTCCGAAATGGGTTACGCTTGTAGCATAAAGAAAAAGTGAAAGAGCCGCAATTTTAACATTGCCTGTCAGAAGTTTTGCCAGAAACCCAACCAGGAGTATATCCGCACAAAAAGTAAGAATCGCGACAGTTCGCAAGGCCATTGGATTTAGGTTAAACAGTGCCACACCTAAAAAGTAAAATGCTCTCAATGTCAGGGGTCTATATACCCCAATATTTTCAATGTCTCTGACCGGGTTAAAAAAATTTATAAAATCTTTCCACGAAGAAACATTAGCTATTTTTAAAAAGTAAAAGTCATCGTGTGTAAAAAATCCCGAGAGGGAAGGAAAAAACATAAGTGCGGCAATTATAAAAGCACTAATCGGAAGCCAATATTTTTTAATAAATCGGAAAACTTTCGTCATCATACAATTTTCCCTACAACCAGACGTCCGATGTTGTGAAGATTGTGTAAAAAAATTATCAGAGGGCTATCTGTATGCCTTTTAACTATTTTTTCATCTTCTTGCAATAAAAGTCTGGAAAATTTCTTGGTGATTGTGGATGGTTCAATTCTAAAACTGGATAAATATTTATTCGTGACTATCGGCATTCTAACTTCTGCAATTTTGAGCCAAAGATCGTACTCCGTGATAAATTTCTTGGTACCCACAAATGGCCCAAAACGTTTCCATGCAGTTCTGGTAATAAAAACTGAGGGCTGCATTAGGTAATTGACTATAAGCATCAATGAATAATTATTAATGGCCAGTAAGATATTTTTGTATCGGGTTGGCCATATCGCGATCCGATTGCCTTTTCCATCTATCACACCTCCCCTGCCGGCGAACCAGAGAGCGTCGATGTTTAGACGATACAGTTTTTCAATTTCAGCGAATGCTCCGATTTTATAAACATCATCGGCATTAATAAAGGTCAGAATCTTCCCTTTGGCTTTTCTGAATCCTTTATTAACAGCGTCCATCTGGCCGTTATCGTTTTTAGACTGATATTTAATTACGTCAGGGTAGCTGCTGGCATATTTTTCAATTACCTTCAAAGTTCCGTCCGTCGAACCGCCATCCATTATTATTACTTCCAAGTTTGGATACTCCTGTTTGATAATTGAGTCCAGAGTTTTTCCAATATACTTACCTTTGTTAAATGAAGGAATAACTACGGAGATAATAGGTTTCATGGATTAATTACTAATTATAAATTTAAAATTACTAATAAAATTACAATTCATAAATGAAAAAATTACGAATTAGCTACGGTACTTTTTATGATTGAACCAAAAATTAAAGTTAATTCTTTCGCCTCATTTGACATCAAATTGATCTCATCTTTTTTAGCCGGAAACAAAGATAAAACCATTCTCAACCAGTAAACTGTTTCCTTGGCTTCCTTTTTACATATCCCGATCTTATGTTTGAAATCAGACTTGCTTTCGGCATTGTTTGCTTCACAGTAGTTCGCACCTATACTTGTTGACGATCTAACTAATTGAGAGATCACCGGAGAGCTTACAATATCTTTTGAAAGCACTTTGCATAATCTGAGAATTCTCTGAGAAAATTTTGCTGTTCTTTCCTCCAAATCATATTTCTTGGAATCTTTGCTTTGCATTCAGAATTGAGTAATTAGAGTTTGGTGCTTTATTTAAAATATTAAATTTAAAATTCATCATTGCAAGAAAGCTATTTCTTAGCTTTCTTGAGGGCTTCGCGTCGAACCATATCTTCCAACTTTTTTTCCAGTTTCTTTGTTCTGATATAGGAACTTGTCACAAGACTTATTACCAGAATGAATCCGGCAATCACCATTAAATCAAAGACTCTGGTGACCAAAAATGTACTGGCAAATTTCCTTAAAAGCTCAGGGAAAACAATTATAACAATTGCCGCTGCCCACATAATAATCCAGGAAATTATTTCAGACTTACTGATCTCGCCACGCTTAAAATGAAGAACTACAAAATAAATCATTGAGAAAGCAAATATTAAAGCAATAATCTGTAAACCAATAATCATCTTTTTATATCGTGAACCTCCACTTAATTATCTCGCCCATTATCCCCACTGCATCCAATATTGTAACACCTTTCACTTTGTCGTGATAAATTGACTGCACAGAGACCTCACAAAAGTTCAGTTTTGTTTTTCCGATTCTGGCTACCATTTCAGTCTCAACCCCGTACCCCGTAGAGTCCCAACGGATTTTTTGATAGGCTTTTTTGGTTAGTGCCTTAAAACCGCAGAGTACATCGGAAACGTAAATGCCAAAAAGAACCGCAAGAACAACGGATGCAAATTTGTTGCCCAAAAAGCGGATCAGGGGTACCCCATAACTATAATTCCTGGAACCCAGTACCACGTCGCACCCCCCAGATTCCAAATGTTTTATGAATTTTGGAAGATCGCCGGGCATATGCTGGTTATCCCCGTCCATGAAGATGATTGCGTCAGCGCCGGCGGCAATTGCATAATCTGCCCCTGTTTTCATAGCCGCTCCTTTCCCTAGATTAATTTTATGTGTCAGAAGTGTCGTACCTTTTAATTTTAAATTCGTAATTTTAAATTCGTAATTATCTGTGGATCCATCATCTACTAAAACAACGGGAAGTTTATATTTGGAAATTCCTTTTACAACCAAGCCTATATGTTTTTTCTCGTTTCTGAAAGGAATAACAATAAATATTTTCATACAAATACAAATGATTAATTACGAATTTAAAATTTTAAATAAAATTAGAATTTTCAAATTGGTTAATTGAGATTTTATTAGTAATTAGTAATTTAAAATTAGTAATTAGCTAAGTACCAGTTTATTGTCTCTGCAAGACCTTTTTCAAACGATGTTGAAGCAGTAAAACCAAACTCTTTCTTTGCGCGGCTTACATCAAGCATTCGTCTGGGCTGTCCGTCGGGTTTACTTCTATCCCAAACAATTTTGCCTTTAAACCCTGTGAGGTTTTTGATCAGGTTCGCTAAATCTTTGATTGTAATTTCAAATCCAGCTCCTAAATTGACAGGTTCGGATTTGTTGTATTTTTCAGTAGCAAGCATTATGGCTTTGGCTGCATCATCTACATAAAGAAACTCCCTTGAGGCTTTTCCTGTTCCCCAAACAACAACCTCTTTATCTCCGTTCTCCTTTGCATCTACAAATTTTCGGATTAACGCAGGAATGACGTGTGAGGATTTCGGGTCAAAATTATCTCCGGGACCGTAGAGATTTACCGGTAAAAGGAAGGTTGCGTTAAAGCCATATTGCTGCCTGTAAGCCTCTGCTTGCACCAATTGCATCTTTTTGGCAAGCCCGTAGGGGGCATTTGTTTCTTCGGGGTAGCCCATCCACAAATTTTCTTCCTTAAATGGAACCGGGGTAAACTTTGGGTATGCACAGATGGTTCCCAGAGCAACATACTTTTTAACTCCTGCATCATGCGCTGCCATCATCATGAAAGTTCCCATGAGTATATTGTCGTCAAAGAGTGTTGCCGGAAATTCCCTGTTATAGCCAATTCCTCCGACGTTTGCGGCCAAGTGGATTATAACGTCACCCTTTTTGGCAACTTTAAGACAGTCTTCATATTTTCGAAGATCGTATTCTGGTCTTTTCGGAACAAAAATGCTTTTAGGGCTTTGCGATTTAATTTTTGCTATCAAATGCTTACCCAAAAAGCCATCCCCTCCGGTAACAACCACACATTTGTCTTTCCAAAAATTTTTTGCCATATTATGCTACCCAATAGCCTCTAATAAAAAGGGCTACCAGTACTATCTCCAGAAGTACTTGGGCAATTATAATATATCTGGACGCTATATTAAACTTGGCAATTAAGGGTAGGAGCGGAAACGCTAAAAGTGCATACCTGGGCATAGAAGAAAGGGTCCCTGTCATTGTGGGGAGAATCACAGCCAATGCTACAAATATCCAATATGAAAATTTAATTTTTCTAAATGCATAAATTAACCCACTAATTAAAATCACCGTTACGAAAAGTTCCAAGGTTGCATTCCAAAAGCCTAAACTGCCCGGATCCAAGCTAAAAAGCATTTTTATGTACCGATAAATTACCTGTGGCAGTGTGACTAAAGGCAGACTGCTTCTTTCGGCACCGAAAGCAGGCTGGGCAGTCAAAAAGTAAATAGGGTTACTGAACGTCCTGTGTAAATAGTACATGTAAGCAAAAAGCCCCAATGGAGAAATTATTACCCCAAATACGTCCCGTAATAAGTCCTTTCCCGCATTTTTAATCCTACCTTTATATTTTTCCCATAACTCAACCGCCAGAAAGACAGTTAAAAGCACCCCCTGAACCTTGGTAGCCGATGCTAGTGCCACCATAATGCCGGCAAGGATAAACTTATCCTTTTTGATAAACCAAAAAGTAAGTACAGCCAAAAGCAAAAAAAGCGATTCGGAATATATGGCTCCGAAATAAAAGGATGTCGGAAATGAAAGCAAAAGGAGAATTGATAGCCAAGCAACCTTTAAACTATATTCCTTACCCCAAAGTTTAACAAGAAAGTATAAAGCGGCTATAAAGAGCGCGGTGGAGAGAATGATCCCGGTATAAAAATACGAAGGGTCGGTGTAAAGGCTCAGATCGAGGTTTCCCTTTGGAAAAAAGTTAAAAAGCTTTATTAAAAGTGGATAAAGTGGAAAGAAAGCCTGTGAATACTGAGCCTCGTATCCATTCTGTGCAAGTTTCAAATAATGAACTCCGTCAAAGTTTCCAAAACCCCAAACCCAACTGGGTAGATTGGTGATGGAAAGAACTCTATCAACGTAAGGGAATCTGTTTCCAAACTTTGTTATGAAAAATACCGCCAGAAAGGCCAATACAAAAAGAGTAATTCTCCAGGTGACAAAAATCGGGATAATTTTCCAAAAATCACTATGCGATTTTGGAATAGATTTTGTAGGTTTCATTTGCTGTCTTTTTCCAACTGTATTTTTTGGCATTTTCCGATCCTTTTTGAATTAATTCATTTTTTAATTTTGAATCATTGAGCAACAACTTTATTTTTTCTGCGAAATCCTCCGGACTTTCAGGATTGGCAAAAAGTACGGCGTCTTCAGCTATTTCCACTAAAGCCTGGATTTTTGATGAAACTACAGGAATTCCTGCAGCATTTGCTTCCAAAACAGGAAGACCAAAGCCTTCATACAGCGATGGCTGGACATAGACATCGGCTAAATTGTAAATCTTAACGAGATCTTCATCGTGAACAAACCCAAGTCTTAAAACACCCGACCAATCGATATTTTTTAGATGACTAAGTTCTGGGTGTTCCAAATCTAAATTTTCAACTTCAAGCGCCTGCTTACCCACTATAACTAACGGAATTTTGGCTATTTTGCAGGACTTAACAAGATTTGGAATATTTTTATTGTAATTAACGTCCCCCACATACAAAGCAAAACGTTCCGGTAGGCCATAGTGTTTTGCAACTTCTAGCATTGATGATGTATCTTTTTTGAATATCGGACGGGGAGCAAGATATGTGACATGAATTTTATTCGGGTTTATTCCAATAAATCGGCAAATATCTTTTTTGGAGGTTTCTGAAATTGTAATAACTGCGTCTATATTTTTTCTGATAAGAAATTTATTAATCTGCCAATTAATCACTCCTTTGATCCCGGGTGGGTAATGGTCAGGATAAATAAGAGGGATAAGGTCGTAAATAGTTAAAACAAATTTTACATGCTCCGGCTTTTTGAAAGGAATGGAAATAAAAAATGGATTAAAACGGGTAAAATGGATAACATCGTATTTACTCAAATCGGAACCAGACACATCAACTCCTTCTATCTTTAATGCTTTCAGTAGTTCTCTTGTATAAACTCCAATTCCTCGGACGCGATCTCCGCTTTTTAAAGGCCCCTCATCAACTGCAATCTTAAGCATATTTAAATTATACCGCAGGTTAGGGCAAATTATGAGTGTTTCTGCCACTCGGAGGCATAATGCGAGGGAAACAAGGTGTACTCTACTCTTCTATCTTCGTCTTTTATTATTTCCAGGAGCTTACCTGCAACCCAGTCAGGGGTGAAATAGGCTTTCTTTCCTTTCTCCATCTCAGTCTTTTTTTGATCGTAGCTCTTTGGCCCGAAGCTTGTAAGTGTACTTCCCAACGTTATCAGGCAAAAATCCACAGATAACCTTTTATACTCTTCAGCCAGGCTTAAAGTTAAACCGCGGACGGCAAATTTACTGACACAGTAGATGCTTCTGCCTGCCATGGGAATTACTCCCGCACCCGACCCGATACTTAGTACTAATGAGCTTTTTGGCTTTTGTAAATTTTTGATCAGATTCTTGATTAAAATAAACTGTGAGGTAACATTAATATTCATCGAGTCATTCCACTCCTCTAAAGTTTCTTCTTCTAAATCTTTGTATACTCCAATCCCTGCAGCATTAATTAAAACATCTATTGTTTTAAACTTCCTCGAAATTTGCCGGGCCAGCACATTGACTTTTTTTTGATTGGTAAAATCGCAGGCAAAATACTGACACTCACTCTTCAAATCTTTTGCCTGATTTCGAAGTTCGTCCTCTGATCTGGCAATTAATATTAATGTGGCCCCTTCCCCATCCAATAGCCCAACAAGTTCTCTGCCGATTCCCCCTGTAGTTCCCGTAATTACAATGTTTTTATTATGAAGATCCATTAATTAATTTTAATCCCTACCTGTCAGATATTTAAAGTATGAAACCGGAAAATGAGACGCGGAGAAAAAACTCCACAAAAATCCGCGTGCACCGTCCAAAAAACCAAGATGACGAAGATAAAGGTTAAAAAAAGTGTAAAGCGGTCTGAATAATGAATAATGAATAAAGAAAAATATATTTTTAGGAACTTTTTTCTTTTTCAGCTCCCCGGCATGAAGGTCGGTATAGCGGTTTAGCCGCATTAAATATTTAGCAAGAGTTGGGGAATCATAGTGCAATAGGTCATGTGACAGCCAGGAAACTTCGCCGTCAATTTCAATTTGTTCGTGCACTGATTTTTGGGGAAAACTAGCTTTTCCATTTTTAACTAAACGGATTACTCCATCGGGATAAACTCCGGCGTGAATCAGAGGCTTTCCCAAAAAAATATTGCGTCTGGGAATAAAATAACCGACAATCTCACCCGTAGGTTTCCCTATTTTTCCGTCGCGGTCCTCTATTAGCTTCTGATGACGGGTAAAAAGAGAATTAATTTCCAATGGTTGATGATTAATGGTTGATGGTTGAGAATTAACAACGGAGGAAATTTCACTTGCAAGCTCAGGCGTAACGACCTCATCGGCATCTAACTGTAGAATCCAATCTCCGGTTGCCTTCTCCAAGGCTTTTTCTTTTGTTATGTGGAAGATTTCGTGATGCGGTTCTTTAAAAACTTTAGCGCCCAGCCCTTCGGCAATTGGCCGGGTTCTATCGGTTGAGTATTCGTCAACAACTATAATTTCATCGGCGATGTTTTTAACCGACTCCAGACATCGTCCTATATTTGCCTCCTCGTTCCTTGTAGCCAGTACTACCGACAATTTATTCATTTAGTATTCACTCGCCTCCACTAAAAAGTAAGCGTTTGATCCGTCGGGATATTTTATCAAATCCTTAACATCAAACATCAACCTGTACCTTAGTCCATCATACTGGCTTGGGGTAAGAACATAAAGGACGAAGGGAACAGGATAACTTTCTACCGTGTTCCAGTCCGAGAACTGAAATTTACCGAATGACCTGGCAACGTTGTAGCTTTTACTCTGGCTCTGATCATACTGGACGGTGTTTAGAAAATTTCTTACGGGATACCTTAAGTAATTCAAAACAAAAATGTACGGCTGTTGTCGTTCTTTAGTCATATAAACTCTGTCGTAATAAGGGTGATCCTTAATGTAAATTGCGATTTGCTTCATTCCGTATTGCCATTCGATAGCATCTTTTTTAGCGTATTCGGAATAATAATATTTCAGATAGCTCGAAAATTCCCAAAAAAGAGGAATAAAAACTGCAGTAACAACGATGCCTTGAATCAATTTATTCTTAAATAAACTCACCAGACTGAAAAGTCCGTATGCGGCAACCAACTGAACGCTTCCCATCATAAAAAGCCCCCTGGCAGCATTTGGAGTAAAGCCTGATAAAGCCCCCGGTATCGGGGCAAGGGCAATCCAGGCGGCAAGAACCAGCCAAACTTTGCGTGGCTTAATAATCATAAAAAGTAATCCTATCCCAAGAAGAATCGCGTCAATTTTATATAATTCTCCGAACACCTTTACCGAGTTTCTCGGATTTTGGTCCCCATGGATAAACAAATAATCCAAGGAGAAATATTTTATATAATTGCCGGCAGCTATTTCGGCGGTTCCCAAATATTTGTTTCCGGTTTTTTTATAAAGGGCCGTTGCCTTTATAATCTCATCGGAAAATCGATTTTGCTCCGCCCTGGCAAATCCCAAAAGTTTCGGGTTATAGATAAAACCAATAACAAAAATTGCCAGGACCAGGAAACTGGCGAGAAATGCCTTTTTGTTTTTCATCAAATCTTTAAAATACAAAACACAAAGAAGGATAATCATCGGAGGAATTACGATCTTTGAAGAATGGTACGAATACATACTTAAACCAAACCCTAAAAAGGAAACAGGGAAATACCATTGGTTTTTTTCTTTTCCCAAAAAGAAAAATAACAACCCGAAAATGAAGAAAAAGAAAGCAAAATTAACCTCCCAGAGTCCCCTTGAAAATTGCAGGTGATAAGGAGATATTGCCAAAAATATTGCCGCAAAATACGCAGGGAGGTCTTTTTTAAACAAATATTTTGCTAGGAAAAAAATTACTAAAACCCCTAAACTGCCAAAAATAGCGCTCGGCAGCCGGGTGTTAAAATCACTAAGTCCCAAAAATTTTATAAAGACAGATGCTATATAGATGTGAACAGGGTGCTTGTCGTCATAAAAAGATTGGAAGACCAAAGGAAATTTAACTCCCCACTCATCAACTCCCCAGTTGGCTATTGTATAGGCGTTGTAGCCGGCATCCACCTCATCCCAATTCAAAGAAGCAGGAATTTGGTCAAGTTTATAAATTCTTAAAAATGCACTCAGTGCAACTATAAGCGTCAGAATTATTATCTTTTTCATTTTTAATCTTTAAATAGTTGAAAATGACAAGCTTTGCTTATTTTTTTCATTTAAATTGAAAGCCATTAAAAGACGAAACCAGCGAAAAACCCCATTTATCAACAGGGTTGTATTTTACTTCAGCTCTAAATTTTTCCGGTGGATATTTAAGATAGAAAAGTGCAAATATATAAGGCTCTGCATATTTATCTGTAACCATACCGCTCTTTTGATTGGCAAAAATTTCCTTATACCGATATTGCCAGTCACTTGCCGTTTCTACGGCATATTTTGTAACGAAACCGGTAAGATATGCCTCAAACGATAAAACGTATACGGCAACCACACAGGCAAAAATGATTTTCGAATATTTTTTAAAGCTTTCCATTAAAAAATGGATTCCAAAAGCAGATATGATCGCGAATGACGGAGCAGCCAGAATTCCCCTTAATGCATGTGGGGACTCTCTGGTAATGGCGGCCGGAATTGGAGCTAGGATAAGCGCAAGGAGTGGCAGGTAGTACAAAAGTTTTTTACTCCGATAGATTGCCAACAAACCCAAAAGAATAAGCGGAATTTCAATTAAATAAAGTTGTCCTCTCCCTGGAATTTGGCTTCTGGGATTGTCGTCCCCCTTCAAAAATAAAAACCGGGGGCTAAACTGCGAAAAATAATTTTTTACAAAATCGGTCGTACTTTTAACTTCTACTTGTGCAAAACGCAATCCTCCCGTGTCAAATTTATAAAGACGATAAACCGGAATCAGACTTACGGTAAAAAATAATAAGGAGACAAGAACCAGGATCCAATTTTTCTTAAGGTTTTTTAATTCGTAAAATGTATACACCAAAAGCGCTGCCAGCCAGATCGGGATGATAATTCGAAACGAATTATAGCTATAGAAAGAAAGGATAAAGGCAATTGTTCCAAAAAGTATGTGAAATCTATTTTTGCCGACAAACAGGAACAAATACGTCCCCAGTAGAAAGAAAAAAAGACCGGCTGTTGCTTCATATCCCGTTCTTGAAAAGATAAATAACCAAGGTGATATGCTCAAAATAAAACTTGATAAAATGGCAATGAATTCCTTTCCTGTGATTTTTTTTATTAAAAAATATACCAAGAGCAGTGTTCCAAGTGAATAGAACACTGCGGGAAGCCTGACCGCGTATTCATTGAGACCAAGAATCTTAACAAACGGTACAACCGAATAGATATAAACAGGCAATTTGAATTCCCCAAAAGCCCTGAAATGTAAAGGAAGAGTCTCTCCCCATTCATCCTTCAGGTCAGTTGCTATCGCGAAAGCATTGTATCCGATCGACGCTTCATCCCAATAAACGGATGATGGAATCTCGGCAATCTTATAGATCCTTGAGACTAAGAAAAGAATTAGTACAAACGCAAATATTATTTTAGATTTCATAATGTCTCACTTCGCGTTTTTTTCAACAATATCAAACGCGCCGTTTCCGTTTAGAAAATCAATCCGTTTAAGTACAGGGGTTCCTTCCGGAAAATCCCCCAGTTTTCCAATAAAAAGAATCTTCTTACCGGGGTTTGCATTGACTATGTCCTGGTAGCGTGTTCCCTCATCCCCCAGATCCGGAAAATAATATTTATCAAATCTCAAAACCCTGACCCAATCGTATGTTTCAAATCTATCAAGATTGGGGCTATTTTGGAATTTTAGGGGATTATATTTGAGATAAAACAAAGTAAACATATGTGGTTCCCCATAATATCTGGTAAAAGTAATCAGATCATATTTATCCTGGTTCGATTCAATATATTCAACAACCTGTTTATTCCCATACTGCCAATCCCGAGAATAGCGCACCGGATAATATACAAAAAGATTTTTAAGATAAATAGTGAAATTAACCAAAAATAACACCATGGCTATACCCATCAGAGAGTAAAAAATCTTTCTATTCTTCACCTGCTTATAGGCAGCGTAAATCCCCAAAGCCGTGAGTATTTGGTAAACCGGTGCAGCATTTAGTGTTCTTAAGGCATTGGGAATGCTGTCGTTGGTCATGGCTACGGGAACAAACGCCAAAAGAAGCCAAGGTGTTAAAACTTTCAAACTTTGATCTTTTTTTCTGAAAAGATAATAAAGTCCTAAGAGTATGAACGGAGCCTGAAACCAGTAGAGCTCTCCCACCCCCTGGACGTGGTGCTGCCTGTGCCCCGCCCCATCAATAAAAAGAAAGTCCGGAGTAAAGTGCGCCAAATAATTTTCTGCGAAATAAAAACTGACATATGTATACCGGTTGTGAATAAGCTTGGTTACAAACTTTGGAAGAGTGGAGTTGTTTCTCCTCTCATCGATCCGGGGGATCAGTCCTTTATCGTCAGTGATGCTGACAAGTTTATATCTGGCCGCAGCTTCTCCGGAAATAACCATTTGGGCAAGCGGAATCATTAGAACGGTAAAAAGGAGTCCTGCAGCAATGAACCATTTTTTTATCTTCCAAAAGTATTTTCTGAAAATAATGACCAACGCAAAAAGAAGAAGCGGGGTAAAAACCCTTGTACTATTGTATGTATAAACCGAAACGGCAAATGGAAGTATTGAAAAAATTAGCCATTTGAGTTTTTTCAGACCTTTAAGAAAAAACCAAACCGCCATCACAATCCAAAACAGTGCAAATGATGATTCGAATGAAGCCCTGGTCAGTTGGATATGCCAAGGCGAAACCGCAAGCAAAAAGGCCGATATAAGGGATACCGACCTCTTTCCAAAAGCTTCTTCGGTCAAAAGGTAAAGTAGTAAGACGGTCAATACTCCATAAATTACCGGCGTAATCCTTACCCCGAATTCATTTAAACCAAAAACGGCAATTCCCGGAATTGAAGCATAAATTTGGGCAGGAAGTTTGTATTCACCGTATGACTTGAAGTTTAAAGGAAATTTTACTCCCCACTCGTCCCGTCCTGTCTTAAGGATTGAGTAGGCATTGTATCCTATCGAAACCTCGTCCCAATTTAAAGAAGGTGGAATTGAAGTAACTTTGTAAACCCTCAAAAAGAAGGCTAGGGCAACAACTGCAAAAAGAACAATCTTGGTAATTCTACTCTTCATCACCTCTAATTATGCCCTAAACAGTCTTACTTGCACAACCTCCTTGTGGAATAGCCAAAAAGTATGGGTTTATTAAGATAATCCGGAACAGTAAACAGCAAATCAAGTTCATGTTCCTCGGTTTTTGTCTGATCGAAAGAAAGTTCATCTCCAACAATAATTACGTCCTTTCCGCAAACTTTGTTCCAATTTAAAATTTCAAAAGAAACGTTTCCTACAGTGAACACTTCTTGAGCATTTACATCCGAGCTGTAGTACGAAGAGTTCATTTGGGAAATCAAATTTGCTTGGACCGACAGGGGATCAGCAGATGTTAAATAAGTTGATCTAATTCCTGCTCCCCAAGCGCGGCTACTGAAATCAACCATAATTTTTTTATCAGGGTATTGGGTTAATATGGGCATTAGGTCGATATAAGGCTTGCCTGAACTATTGGCTAATTCATATTTGAAAATCACGAAATAAGAAACGCCAAAAACCGCCAATGAATAGCCTACCAATCCGAAAACAACCGCTGCTCTCACCCAATTACTTTTAATCACTTTCCAAAATTCGAAAAATCCATAGGCGACCATGATTGAAACTACCCAAAGATAATCCAATGTTCTTAAAGGGTAAAACAAATCTCCGGTTAACCCCGCCGGAATTGGTGCAACAATTAAGAGAATTAAAAACAGTTTGGCGAAAGTTGTCTTTCTGTTCCTGAAAAAATATCCTAACCCAACGAGAAAGAAAACAACCATCCAAGGATAAAGAACACCCAAGTCGGGAGTGGTTCTGCCCAAACTGCTTCCGGGATCAAAAAACAAGTTTTTAGGTGAAAAATATATCAAGTAGTGATTAATAAATTGCTTTACCGTGTATAAAATATTCACAAAAAATCCGGTTCCCTCACCTGCATTTCCCAAATAACTTACCTGAGACAACCTTTTGGTTAATGCCCCCGTGGTGAGTAGATAAAAATGGGGTAACAAAACCAATCCGAAAATGCCCAATCCCAGAATTGTCATCTTTTTTGCTTTCAAAAATATCTTACGGTTAATAAAGACCAGAAGTCCCAACAGTAAAACCGCAATTATTCTTTCTGAATAATATGCGTGTGTAGAAATTCCCAAAATCAAGGCTGCTACCGGAAATAATGAAATTTTCTTTAATGAGGCCAACAACAAATATGTACCTATTCCAAAAATTAACACTCCCAGGTTGGCTTCTACGGCAAGTCTGCTAAAGTGTATCGACCAGGGAGAAATGGCAACCATAGCGGCTGCAATCAACCCTGCAGTTATACCGTCATTCTTGTTTTTACTTCCAAAATGACTAATTAATAAATAAGTCAACAATACCAAACCGACTCCCGACAAAGCCGAAATAAATCTAACCGTGAATATGCTGTTACCCAAAAAAATAGTTGGAATGATGGTCAGATATGTATAAATCGGTGGCTGATATGAACCGTTGGCTCTAAAAAGAATTGGGAAATCTTTGCCGTACATATCTTTCCCTGTTTTAAGAATCGAGAAAGCATTAAAGCCCTGGGCGGCTCCGTCGGCATGTAATCCCGGAGGAACATTGCCCAAATTATAAAATCTTAACGTAATAGCTCCAACAATGATAAAAAATAATAATAATTTGTGTAGCTTATTCATGAGTGAATTTATTTTTATAAATTGTTATTAGCCTAAATAGTCCAATCAATATGGCAGAATTAATCAGTGGAACAAATAACCAATAAACTATTCCCGGCTGAGCCAAAAAAGCACCAACAACAGCAATCCCCAGACAATATAAAAGTGGTTTGATTTTTTCGGACAGCAATGTCAGCACCCCTAATACAAATAGCGGGAAAAAGACAAGACTATAAATTGCAACGGCATCGGCTGAAAAATAACGGCTTAAATCAAAACTATCTGTTACTTTGCGGATTGGTCTATCGTGATAAAACTTTGTTTGTTCGATAGTTGCGTTTCCAAAGTTACTCCTGCCAACGATTCCCAACTCTCTTCTGTACATTTCCCGTCTTTCCCACATTTGATTTCTCTCGAAACTGGAAATATAGAAAATATCTTTGCGTACTCCGGTTGTTAAAACAAATAGTCCTGCTAATAAAGCCAGCGCAATAAAGATAACTTTATTAAATAGCGGCTTTGCTGGTTTTGGCTGAAGCAAAAGGTACAGCAATACACTTTGCGTCAAGATAAAAAAACCAAACCATATGCCTAATGATGATTCTGATTTTAAAAAAAAGACAATAGACACAAAAAAGACAATTGCTAAAAGGCTGCTGTAACTTTTTTGCTTCTCATTCTTTCGCGAAGCAAAACGATGATCATTTATTATCCCCACCCCATGAAGCAGATATCTAAAGATTGTCCAAAATCCGTCTAAAATAAATTTAGTACCTTTAAGAAACTTTATTGATGATTGTTTTTCATGATAGCGGGTGGGGATTGGAATCTCACCAATTCGCATGCCATAACTGATTGCTGATACGGCGATTTCTTGATCAAAAACAAAGTCGTTGGAAAATCTTTGGAAAGGAATAGTTTTAAGAAAATTTTTGGAAAAAGCCCTGTAGCCCGAAAAATGTTCCGAAAAATTAACTCCCAAAAGTATATTTTGAATAAAACACACTATTCTATTTAGTAAATATTTATAGAGAGGCATACCCCCTTTAAGTGCCCCGCTTTTAGTCGCTATCCGGCTGCCGAACATATAGTCAAATTTACCATCTAAGATTGGTTGGACCAGATATGGCATCATTGTGGCATCATACTGATAGTCAGGATGAAGCATTACTACCACATCGGGATCCGACTTTAAAGCCTCCCAATAACCGGTTTTTTGGGCTCCTCCATAACCAAGATTATTAGGATGAGAGAAAACTTTAATACCCAGTCTTTTGGAAACAGCAATCGTGTTATCTCGGCTTCCGTCATCAATTAAAATTACATCTTTCCGATATTTCGGGGGTATCTCTTTAAAAGTATCTGCTACCGTCCTGGCAGCGTTATATCCCGGCATCATTACTACTACTCTTTTTGCTCTTTTCATATAATTATATAGATCTCAGGGAAGGGTTAGTTTTCCAAACATATTATTTATCTGCGATAGTCACGTTTCCAAACATCTTAGGGAATTTACCATATTGGGAAATTACCAGACGGGGGTCAAGCTTTGCATACACTTCATAGGCATATTCAATATTATCGATTTCGTTTACGTATAAAGTTACTTCTTTGCCTTCCTTTTGACTCTCTATTGCCGCAAGTGCCACTTTTTTAGCGTCAACTGACCAAAATGAAGCAAACTTCGCGGGGGCAATTGTATACACTCGGACCAAAATATAGATTAATTGAAGGAGCATCAGTACTCCGGCAAAATAGGCAAACTTTTTAGGAATCCTTGAAAGAGCATATGAAATAATCATAATTAAAGGAGGCAGTATTAAACCATTCCTGAGTCCATGCGCTTCCGATAAAAACATTGTTGCAAGCGGTGTAATCAAAACCCACTTAAAAAGCAAAATTGATTCCTTTTTCTTTTCCCTCCAAAGAAACATTAAACCGATGAGTATCAAAGGCAAATCAATCAAAAATACCATACCCATTTCTCCGGAGTTATGTCTCGGATTTCTGTCCCCTCTCAAAATCAAAAAGTCCGGAGAAAGATTTTTGGCATAATTCTCCAATATAATTCTCGAATATTCGATCTCCCTGTTTATAAAAAGAGGTTTAACAAACTGCGGCAATGCTGAAACGGTTCTTTCGTAGTTAACCCTTTGTATAATGCTTTGTTTCAAGTTATTGTCAGCAAAAATATTTATATTTAAAAATCTTTGTTCGCTGCCCGCCATGAAAGTTTCTCTGATTACTACTCCTCCGAAAAACAAAAGTATTATTAAACCGATAACAAAAATTTTGTTCTTTACCACCTTACCGAATCCGCTAAACCAGAGGAGTACTAAAAAAAGGAGAGGTAAAGTTAATTTAAATGTTGGATAGGTTAAAACTGCTATTCCCCAGGAAATTGCCCACCAAATATATTTTTTATATACGAACGCAGTGATTCCCAACAGAGCCAAAAATAGCGCAAAATGCGCTTCAAATCCGCCGCGACTTAAGTAGATATCCCATGGAGAAATCGCAGCCAGCAAACTAGCAATGACTCCAATTTTCTCACCAAAAAGTTTCTTACCCAAAAAATACATCAGGACAATGATTCCCAAACCGGAAAGGAGGGAGAGGGACCTAACTCCCCAGACAGTTGGCCCGAAAATTGCCACAAAGGGAACTGAAAAATAAATATATCCGCCTGGGCGCCCCGCACCCATCTTAAAAGTCAGGGGAAATTTTTGTCCTGTCGCATCCATGCCGGTTTTACTTATCGAATAGATATCGTAAACCATGGTTAATTCGTCTCCGTACATGGGAAGGGCCTGAATTTTATAAACCCGGATCGCCGCACCAAGAATAATGATTCCCGCTAAAATCAACCAAAATTTCCTTCTCATACCATTATTATATATACTTTACGTATGGAAAAAATACTCATGGGAGGAATTGCCGGTTTTTCCATCCTGACTCTTATTTCCTACATTCTAATTGTACTCAACATCCCCTTCTTAATTATTCCGATTACTCTTCTTACTGCCGTCTTCGGAGTTAAACCATTAATAAAAACTATTAAACAAATTAAAATTAAGCTCAACTTTCAAACAATTATTATCCTTATTGTTTTTATTCTTGGAATAGCCGGACAGATGGCGGTCATTTCCCCGAGCGGAATTACCCAAAACGGGAACTTACTTTTCTGGAGCGCTCACGGGCATGACGGAACCTGGCACATTGCTCTCATGGAGGAAATTAAAAAGGGCTGGCCGTTTGAAAATCCTATTTTTGCCGGCGAAAAGCTTGTTAACTACCACTTTTTCAGCGACATTTTGCCGGCTATGATAGGAAAGTATATACCCGTCTCCAATTTCGATTTATATTTCAGAATATTTCCATTTTTCTACTCGCTTTTTTTGGGGGCATCAGCCTATTTTTTGACAAAAAAGCTGACAAGAAGCTCTTCAGCTTCTATCTGGGCAACGATTTTTACTTATTTTGCCGGAAGTTTCGGTTTCATTGTCACCTACATAAAAGGTAAAACCATTGGTGGCGAAAGCATTTTCTGGGCAACCCAGCCACAAAGCTCAAGCGGCAACCCTCCGCAAATTATTTCCGACTTTTTGGTTTTGGCAGCGATATATTTTCTTATTGTACTAACCCGGCAAAAAAATAAATCTAAAAACAAAACAGTTTTCGTTATATGCGTCATTCTTTTCGGAACCCTGGCAAGCTTCAAGGTCTACGCGGGGGTCGTTGCTTTGGGGGCGCTGGGAATCGCGGCAATTTGGCAAATAGTTAAAGAGAAACGATTTCAGCTTCTGGTACTCACAACTTTTAGCGGAGCGTTGGCCGCTTTACTATATCTTCCCAACACTTCCGGTTCCGCTTCCTTTTTGATTTTTCAACCTTGGTGGTATGTGAGAACCATGATTGTAGAGCCATCACGTCTTAACCTTTTGGACTGGGAACTCAGGCGCCAGACTTATATTTATGAGCACAACTGGAAAAGAGTTATATTTTTAGAAGGTGTAGGTTTTCTGATTTTCTTTTTCGGAAACTTGGGTATGAGGTTTGTGGGCTTATGGAATTATCTAAAAACACATTTGATTATTAAGGTAACAATCTTCCTTTCAATTTTACTGCCGCTCATATTTTTACAGAAAGGGGTTGCCAGTAACACCAGTCAGTTTTTGCAATACTTTGTTCTTCTTTTTGGAATTTTGGCGGGCATTCAAACCTCTAAAATTACGGCTAAGGCAAAATTTCTGACACCCTTTATTATTATCTTAATGCTCCCTACCCAGATCGGACTTCTACGAGAATTTTACTCGCGCCCGGCGTTTGCCAAAGTTTCGTCTCAGGAAATTGAAGCCCTTAATTATATTAAAGAAAATACTCCGGAAGACACTGTTGTGGTGACTCCTCCCTATAATCAGTATCTGGACCTTAAAGATTCAACGCCCAACATCTGGGATTGGTTTGACACTTCCTACATATCTGCCATCTCGGCAAGAAGAACATTCTTCGACGATTATGAACAAGCTGATATCATGGGCTACGATTGGAGAGCAAGACTTGAAACTAAACGGGTTGTTTTTGAAGGCACCAATCCTATTGAAGTAAAAAGTGCTTTTACCGAAACCCAGGCCAATGTTTTATATTTCCCTAAAGCGGTGGGGCCAAAAGTTGATCCGAAAAGCTTGGGTCTTATCCTGATTTTTGAGAACCAGGAGATAGAAGTCTGGAAAGCCAACTAGAATAAACACTATTTATAGTCTTCAACTTGCTCTCCGGCTGGCTGTAAGAAACTAACGGAATTCCCCCAGGATGTACTTCTTCCTCGTAGATGTATTCCGTAATACCGGAAGTGGACTCCGGCTCACTAATAATAAAGACTTCGATTGTTTCTTCCGGACCGGCTCCGGGAGATGTAATCGTAAATATATATTCCTTCCCCAAGGAGTCAGGAATAACCGGAAAAACAAATTTAACAAAAGAGCCATCTTCCAGATTTTGACCATTAAGAACAGAGGTTCGTATCAGATTGCCATTATCATATAGGCTAAAAATGACATCTGTTTTGTTCTTCAAATTGGGGTTTCTAATTGAAGTGCCGATTGCTGTTAAGTTGCCGGTTTTTGCAACAAATTTCTGTGAGAATCCCCTTATTTTATAGATTGACAGCCTTATATCGGAGTTGTAGCCCGGCTGGATATTAACCGGAATCATTTTCAGAGCCGATGCGAGGATCGCCGGCACCACAAAAACCAAAAATAAAACTGAGACTGTCGTTAACCAAATCATTTTCTTCACTGGGTTTTTTCCTTTCTAAAAAGCAAGTAACTAATTGTCAAAGCTCCGCCGGCAAAAATCGTGTGCAGAATGCTTTGTAAATTATAAGGATCATAAAACCTTTCAATTGCATTGAATGGGGTTGGCAAAAGATCAAACCAGGTACTGTAGGCCCTGTACAGCGAAATTGTCATTGACCTATCCTGGTATAGAAGAGGGATAACAACGGAAGCCGTGGCCAGCAGGAAAATTGGCCAGGACAAAAACGACTTTTTGACGACTAAAATTACAACAAATGGAGCAATCCACAAAAGCCATGCAATATGGAAATGGGAAAAAGAAAATATGATCAAAAGAATTACAATCCAATAATTAAACATGTTCGGCTTTTTATCAGTCAACCATGCGCCAAAAAAGAGCGCCGAGAAAAGGAGTAGTCCAACGATTATTGATTCGCCAAAACCAACGGCAAAGCCCGGATTGAATATCCTGGTGGTCAGCCCCGAAATTAAAGTTGACTGGGCAAATGCCTGTGACAGGAACGGCGCGGATATCGCACCAAAAATGCCAAACGGTATCGCACCCAGGAGTATCTTCTCTTTAGTGCTTTTACCGCCAAAAATTAAAAACGGGACAAATAAAAGCGGGTAAAGCTTAAAACCTGCCGCAATCCCTAAGGCCAGAGCAGCCAAAAGCAGCTTTTCTTTTTTAATCAAAAACAGGGAAATCAGAGTAATAAAAACCGGAAAAATATCAATGTTCCCAAACGCGTAAATGATAAAAATCGTAAAGGGATTAAAAAGCCAGATTATAAAAGATTTTTTTCCCATTACCCTACTGTCAAAGAATTTTAAAAGCAGGAAAGCAATAGAAATATCCAAAATCAAATACGGCAGTTTCAAAACCAGCAGATACCTAAAAACATTGGGATTCAAGATTGCTGTATTTGAGTCGGCATTTCCCAGCCACGCGTCAAAACCGCTTCCAAGGACCGGTGAAGCAATGGCCTGGTATCCGCCAAGGACAAAATAAGTTAACGGAAAATAAACAAACTCTTCCTTTAAAGGCAGTGTTTTTCTGTTTTCTATTAAATATGAATAAATATCGGTCACACCCTTTTTTAAGAAAGATGCCTGGAAGTTAAATGTTTTTATGTCAGGGTGAAATAAAAATGCTGCCACTAAAACTCTCAAGACGATCGCCAAAACCAGTAATTTTTTCATATCTTTTTATTTTTTAATACAAGAAACACTGCAGCGCCAACTCCGATCAATGAAACTATATCCAGAACCTGCCTCATCAAAGATTCCCTGTAATAAACCTCAACTGTATGCTGTCCCGCAGGAACTTGTAAAACAATCTGGCCGTATGGCTTTCCCGATGCGATCCCCACTCTCTTCCCATCTATTTTAGCAAACCAACCCGGGAAATAGTACTTGCTGTAATTTAAAATAAAATCTTCCTTATAGTCGGTGGAGACGACTGCATTAAGAGCGTTTATTTCCTCGGTTCGGGAAATTCCCGGAACATCGGCATAAGCCCTGGGAAAGTTGCTTTTGGGTCTTGCCTCGGTGTCTTTGGGCAGCCTTAGGTATTCTTCCGATGTTTTTTTGTACTCCTCCGACGCGACAGGAACTGGAATATATCTATTGAGATAATACGCGTCCCCCCTGCCTAAATATTCGCTGGTTTTAAAGTAGTTAAAATTCAGAGTAATGGCGAGAATGATGACAATATATGAAATAACCCTCCCGAATTTGTATTTGGAAAAGCCTAAAAGCAGTATCGGAATGGAAAAAACTACCATTGCCAGAAATCTCCAAGGGAATTGAAAATACGGCAAAAGAGGTAGATTTCTCCATAAAAATGCGGATCGGAAATTCATCATAAAAATACTCACGAGGAGTATCACTTCTCCCCATATAAAAAACATCTTTTCCTCAAGTGAAAACTTTTTAAATTTCAAGACAAATAAAATCAATCCGGAAATCGCAGTTAAAATTCCAGTCAAGCCAAAATAGAAAGACATTGTATCGTACGGTCCCGGAACCGAAGCCCCGTAGCCGAAATACGGAGTAATAAATTGCTTAAGCGCAGGGAAATGGTCATAAAAATTAAAAACTGTGTCGTAATGCATTAGCCTGCTTTCGTAAATTGCAGGAAGCCAAAAATAGACGGATGCCGTGAGTCCCAAAAAAACGCCGGCAAAACTTTTGACAATAGCGGCTTTTTTGTTTTTGATTATAAATACGATCCTTGAAATCAAAAGGAGCAGGGCAAAGGGCATAAACATATAAGCCATAATATTGTGCGACAAAACTAAAGCTGATACGGAGAGTGCCGTAACTCCAACCCATTTAACGGATGGTTTTTCTTTGCTCAAATTTACAAAGGCCAAGGCAACAATGGGAATTATGGTGAATGCTACAATCTCCCCTATTGTCCCCCGTACAAAAATTTCGGTAGCTCTATATGGCGCGTAAACATAAAGTACCGAGCCAGCAAGTGAAAGTTCCTCGGGTAAAAACTCTTTTAGGAATTTGTACATGAAGTACATAGACAGTGGAATAGATAAACCAAAAACGATCTTTATACTATCAACCAGGGAAAACCCCAGAAGGTGAATTATCTCCCCTATATAAAACGGTAGAGGATAAACAAAATTAAAAAGCGGGTATCCAAAACCAAAACTCAAATCCGGGACAAAGCGAGGCGGAAATTGAAGTGATTTTATCGCTCTGTCCATCTCATAAAGCCAGGCAACATGTAGATCGTCGGAAACCCCGAAGAAACCATAAACAAACAAATATCTTATTGCCGGAACCGACAAAAGAAGAATCAAAGGAATCAAATATTTAGACAGTACGCTTTTTGTTTTTTTCATATGCTGCGTAACCAACAAGCCCCACCACACTTATGATTGTGATTGCATTAGCAACCATCCTTAAGGGTGTGTTTTCAAACTTGCCCTCTATTTTATACTCACCCGGATTGAGAGATACCGAAATTCTACCCAAGATATTATTGTAGGAAAAAGGATACATCCTGCCGTCAACATTAACTTTCCAGTTGGGAAAATAGAAAACCGGAATTTCAATTTCGGCCTTGTTTGCAACCTTGGCCGTAAATTCCCAACTGTTCGAGCGATTAACAAAACCAATCGTTTCCGCCTGACCGGATTTCACAATCGGTTCTACCGGTGCGGCTTCTCTGGGCTCCAATGCGGTTTTGGGTAAATAGTCCAAAAGCGCCCCTTTCTTTTGCTGATCCCAAAGCTCTCCTGAAAGTTTTTGTGAATCGTTTACAGAATAAAACACTTTCGGTTTAAAGTAATTCCAATTAAACACTATCGACAAAATAATAATTAAAAGACTGACATAAATCTGCCACTTAGTTTTTACCACCGAGGCAACAAATCCTCCGAGAAGGGCGGATGTAAAAATTGAAAGAGACAAAAAACGCCAGGGAAATTGGAAATATTTGAGCAAACTTATGTTCACCCAAATAAATGTTGATTTGTTGTGTGTCATAAAAACCGACAAGGCAAAAGTTCCCAGGATCAGAGCCACCAAAATTTTCATTTTCTTTTTAATTTTTGCCGCAAACAGCAACGGCAAAGATATCGCAGCCAACCACCAATGCGGCCAGCCTACCTGAAAATTCATTCCACCTTCAGGGCCGGGTATAGAAGTACCATATCCCCATATGCGGTCAAAAAACAGCTGACTCACTTTTAGGTAGTTGGCGCGGAAATCCAATTCAAAACGAAGCAAAGACTCGGTTTGAACCAGATTTTTTTCAAAGAAAGCCGGAAGTATAAAAAAAGCAGATAAACCAATACCCAGCACCATTGGTATCGCCACATTTTTGATATTTTTCCATTTATCCAAAGAAATCCAGTAAACCAGCCAGGCAATTAAAACAGGTAAGAAAATTAGAACCATAATGTTGTGTGTAATCATAAATATGAAAACGAAAATGGCAAATAAGATGCCGTATTTTCTCTTTTCTGATGAAGTTGCTAATTTATAGCCAAAATAAAAAACAAACGGAATTAAAGTCAATGCAAGGCTTTCCGCTAGGGCGCCCCTGACATAAACATCAAGGGCTTTGTAAGGAGCAAAGAGATAAAGTATTGCCGAAACCACACCCGGTAATTTTCCCCAAAGACTTTTGCCAAGCAGGTAAATTCCAAAACTACCGGCGGTAAGGGAGATATAAAAAAGTATTTTTGAAGCACCTATAAAACCGGTTAAATAGCTTAAAACGGCGCCAAAATAATATGTTGAAACGCCATAAAAATTGAATAACGGAAAACCATTTCCCCATCCCATATCGGAAACCCACCGACAAGGAATTTGAAAGTCGGTAAAACACTTGCGCATTTCAAAAATCCGGATGATCTGCAGATCATCCTGGTGAGAAAAATAACCGTATCTAAAAAGCGGCCATGTTACCAAAAAACTCAAACCAAAAATAAGCAAATAGGGCCAGTATTTATTTAGCAGTTTTTTCATTCTTCTTAATTATCAACCAAAGAACAACAATAATGCCAGTGAGGGACAAATAGTTTCCAATTTTCCTGACCGGAGTATCCGTCAATCTGGTTTCAATGTAATATTTGCCCTCCGGTAATTTAAAGCTGACAAGCCCCAGGCAAAACTCTTCATTTCGACAGTCATCGTGTCCATGATTGATAACTACCCCGTTTACCTTAACCTGCATACCTGGAAAGTCAAAAAGCGGCAGGCGAAGCGTTGCATCGGCCGAAACTTCCACATTTCCTGTCTGGAAATCACTGCCCTTTCGATAATCGGAAAATTCTGCGGTTCCATCCAACACTTCCGGTAAATCGGGGGCAGCTGAGATAGGGGGAAGTTTTGCGTAAATCGGCAAGTAGTCAAAAATACTTATCGTAAGCTGCTTTTGCCAGAAAACTCCCGAAAACTTTTCAGAATCATTAATAATTAGCCAATCCTTGGGAACATAAAAACCAATATTCAAGATAACCGCAGCCAGAAGCACCAACCCTCCTAAAATGCGCTTTCCCTTGGGAATTAAATAAATCGCAATACCCCCCGCAAGACAAAGTAAAAATATGGAAACAGCCAAAAATCTCCACGGGAATTGCAAATACCATAAAAACGGCAGTTTTGCCCATATAAAACTGGATTTCATATGAATCATAAAAATACTGATTAGACCTGCCGCAGAAATACCCAGAGTCAAAATTGAAATTTTTTTATTTCTTTTTAAATTCATAATTGCCAGTATCGGGGCCGCAACCAGTCCGAGAATCCATTGGACAGTTCCCAGGGACAGGTTCAGTTTTTCGTTTGGAAATCCGGAAGATCCATATCCCCATTCTCTGGAAATAAAAAGTTTGTACAAACTCACAAAATGCTGCCTATAATCAAAATAACCGGATAAAATTCCCTCACTGTGCACAAACTGCTTTTCAAAAAGAACCGGCAAGACAAAAAATGCGGATAAGCTAAACCCCAACACCCCACCCCAAAATATCTTGCCTAAATTTTTCCACTTACTTTCAAATAACCAAAATAATGCCCAAGCTAGAGCAACCGGAACAAAAATCATCGCCATCAGAACATGTGTTGTCATCAGGAAGAAAATAGAAACCGACATCCAAATCAAATATTTAGATTTTCCGGTTTTTATAAGCTTATAAATTGCCCAGAGAATCAGCGGGAAAAATATCTGTGCCCAAAATTCACTTAAAGCTCCCCTTACATAAACCTCTACTGCCTTATAAGGAATGTACGTATAAAGCACTGAAGCAACGAACCCAGGCCATTTACTTTTCAGGAGATCACTTACCAGGACATACATTGTAAGTGCGGAGAGAGCGTAGCCTAAAATAAACAGTATTTTTACTACATCGATATACTGAATTCCAACCCTGTGCATGACGGCACCAAGATAATAAGGAAGCGGCGGGTAAAAATTAAACTGGGGGTAGCCATACTGATATCCGGCATCCGGAACCCATCTGCAGGGAATCTGGAAATCCTCAAAACATTTATCCATCTCATAAACTCTGAACGCCTGAAGGTCATCCTGCATTGGGAAAAAACCAGATCTTACCAAATTAAAAAATGTCGGAATAGTCAAAAGTGTAATAAGAATTACCCAAAATATTTTCTTCATTTTCTTTAGTTTACTTTAAAAATTGTAACCTCACCATTTTGAAATATTCGTGTTAACCCAAGCTGAGTATCTCCTTGCCTGGCGTGCTGATCTTTTAGCCAATAGACATATGCTATGTTGTTCTCCTTTAGAAAACCTTTTGCCATATCTATATCCAACGTATTTAGAAAATCCTCAACAGACTTTCTTCTTTCACTCCAGGGATATTGCATGATATCAAGGTTTATCTGGTCTTCCAAAAATACTGGCTGCCCCGAAAACGCAGAGACGTAAGCAGTTGATGTATACAGGAAAAGGGGTCTTGGAGCAGGTGCTTTTGCGGACTTCTCCGCGTCATACGGATATGTCAGGACTACCCCCTTGGGTTGCCCTGACAAAAATTTCAATGCTTCCACCTCACCCATCGGAAGCATCGACTGTGGTTTGGCCGGCAAGTAGTGCCCCATCGACGCAACAGTTGTCGGAATAGTAAAAAGAACAAACAAGATGATTATTAAACTACGCTTAAGGAGTGGCTGTCTTTTAACAAAATTCCACACAGCAATTCCCGCCACTATTCCACTAAAAACCAAAGAGTAGTAGAAAAATTGAATTGTGTTCCAGGGGGTTCCTTTTTGAACAAAAAAAGTGGGAACAATTATTCCTGCCAAAATCATGACAAACAAAAATACTTCCACCGGCCCTGCGGATAAAAGTGCCTTAGGTTTTTTAAAAAGCGTTCTAAAAGCAATGATTCTTGTTCCGAAATTTCCGACTATAAAAATAGTAAACGCCAGGGAGTAGGCCAAAATTGCTTTAAGCCATATGTGTCCCATCTTGTAGGTTGTCATTGCCGAAAATAGTTTTTGCCAATTGAACCTGTCCGTTAGGGTCATCATTGTTTCCAGAAACCAGAAAGGACTATACAAAATCAAACCAACGGAGGATTTGTTAAAAGGAATAAACAGGAAAACCGAAACGGCTATAGACAAAAGAGCAATCCACAACAGTGAATAACCTTTCTTTTTGACAATCTGCCAAACCGAACCCGCCAAAATTGATGATAAAACCAAAAGACCCGCATACACTTTGATAAAAATTGATATGCCAAAAAAGAAAATGGTCAAAAAAAGGAAAACCGTTGATTTATTCTTTAAATATTTCAGGAGAAAAATAAGCCCTGAAAGAATTGTTATCAAAGAAAGTGCGAATGGCGGATTAATAAGTGTTGAGATTGATTGCTGCGCCCAAAACATGCTCTCACCACCCCAACCTTGCCCTCTGAAAAGTGAGATCAGCCATCCGAAACTCCCACCAAAATATACAAAAAATACGGCCAGTAGAGATTCTCCTTCCGACTTTCTCCAAAGATATACAAATTTGTATACAAGAAGTCCTATCAGGAGTGCTAATACCGGAGGTATTATTTGAAAATACAGGAAAGACGGCGTGATACCGGTTAATTTCACAATCCACGACAGCAATAGATCAAAACCAAGATGATAATTCTGAATTCCCCATCCCGCAAAGGTTGGCATCTGAAAATTGCCTGCAGCAAAATTATTAATCAAGGCCAGGTGCCAAATACCATCATGCCCGTTCGCTCCCCAAAAACCAAGGCCACCAGTACATCCGATGTTCCAACAAAGTCCGGATCTAACCATGACCAGTGACCACGTAATTGTACCTGCCAAAATAAGAGCTACTGCCTTACTTTTTTGCAAAAATTGTTTTAAAGCTTCTTTTAGCATCTTCGATAAGGCTAAGCCCGACCATGGAAATCATTGAGGTAATATATACAACCGCACCGATTGCAATGAGCTCTTCCATCGAGGTCAAAGTAACAGGTAAAAATCTGCGCGCAATTATAAGCACCACACTCATAACCATTGTACCGACTGCCGGCTTTATCATTGAGTCGGTAATCGAAAAATTAACGTATTTTTTGGTGATAAATATTGCCACAACTGATGAAGCCCCTACCAATGCATAGCCAATCGCGGCACCGATTACACTAAACTTAATTGCCAGAATAGGAATAAAGGCCCAAGTGAGAACCGTCCACATTATCATCAGATAGAAAGTGATTTTAATTTTTCCGATTGCATTGAGAAGATTTGTCAGCTGAGTTGTTGCTGCAGCAAAAACAAAATTAATAGAAATAAAAACAATCGGAACCAAGGCGGGGGTCCATTGATTGTATCTTGGTATAACCTGTATCAGGATAGGAGCCAAAATTGAAATGCCGGCCAGACTTGGAAAAACCAAAAGACAAATAAAGAATATTGATCTTGTGACGCTTCTTTCAAGATCTGCCTTTGAATCCTGCATCCTGGAAAACGCCGGGAATGTTACGCGGGTAACAGTGTCCATAAAAAACGTAAGCGGAAATCTGGCAACTTTTTGGGCAAAGGAAAGGACTCCAACCCCGACCGGGCCCAAAATACTCCCCAAAACCAGTGTCATTCCGTCGTCTTTAAAAGTCGCCAGAAAAGTATTGATTTGGTATGGGATTCCGAATTTGAAAAGTTCCGACAAAGTTTTTCCGGAAAACGCAATACCGGGCTTCCATGGTTGAAGAATATAGATTGTTATAAGTCCTACAATTCCGCGGGCAAGAATGGCAACCGTAAAACTTTTAAGTCCAAACCCTTTCATCGCCAAAAAAACCAGAATAACGTTATAGACAACCTGTTCCAGAATTTGAGGAAATGCCAATTTTACAAATTCAAGTTTCCGCTCCAAAAGAACCGATGGGATACTTTTCAACGAGGAAAAAAGAAGTGAGGCAGCAAGAGCATACAAAAGTATTTGCCCATCATTATCAAGGGAAAATTTTTGGGTAAAAAACGGACTTAAAAGAAAAACAACTGCAATTATTGCAATTACCAAGAGCTGTTGAACAAGAAAGGTTGTTTTCAAATCCGTATCTGTTGGTCTGTCTTTTTTCTGGATAAGGGCTGCGGCAAGGCCTACATCGGAAAAATAGACTAAAAAATTAATTATTGCAGAAACTATCGCGAAAACTCCAAATTCATACTTGCCTAAATAGGCAAACAAGAAAAGTTGGGCAACAAGAGCAATAACCTGAAGTAAAAATGTTCTCCCCGTGAGGACTACCACTCCCCGCACGGAACGCTTTTTCACGGTTTCCAGGGATATTTCTGTAGTCGGGTCCAGATGAGAGTCTGTATCTTCTGCATTCATAGTCTAAATTTTACCACGTTGTGATTATTTCAACCCCTCCCAACGTAAACCGATCCCATCCACCCCCATCATAGGTTCTATTCCTTTATATCCGGATGGAGCAACTATCGTAAAAATTCTTTGTTGATTTTTAAGAGGTGGTGTATCCGGTTTGGCATTGTAATACTCAAAAATATATGAGTAGCCGAAACCATACCCCAATTCAGTACTCAGAGAAACTCCATAACCGCTTTTTCCTCCCCTTTTAACAATCTCTTGGACGATTTGTTCTTTTGCGTGAAGATTCATTGGTTTATATATAAAAATAAAACTTTTAACATTCAGAAACGAAAAAATACCAATAATCAGAAAAACCACAAATTTATTTTTAATCGTCGAAAACATAAATCCCAAAAGAATCAAAAAAGGAATTACTGCAGTCATCAAATAGTATTCGGAAAAATTTGCTTTATAAAAAAGAAAAATGAAGAATGGAATAAAAAGAAAAAGATTGGAAAGAATAAGAAGCGGACGATAACTTTTATTTCTGAATATTCCCCAAAAAGAATATGAGACAGTGATGACAAAAATTAGACAGCTTACCGGAATTGAAAAATGCAACCAGAGGATATTCGTTGAATTCGAAACGAGTGTAGTCACAATCTTCGCCACCGGAGAAGTTAACCCTTCTCGTCCCAGAGAAAAAATTGATAAAAGTCTTTGAAAATTAATAAATCCGTTAAATAAATCGAAAATAAAAACAGGCAAAACTGAAAGGATAACGATCAAGAAAGTTATTATTATATTTTTCTTTTCTAGAACCGGACGGTAGATAAGTAAATAAATCGCAACCGGCAAGATGAGCAAAAAGACTGCAAAGTGTGATTGAAAACCTATTGCCAAACCGAGAGCCGCAATTGGCAAACCGTATTTTTTTGAACTTGATAAATATATTCCGTAGAAAGTGATGATTTCCGATAAATAAAACAACGAAGGGGCCCAGGGATTTTGATCCCACGAAATAAAACTGACAGACAAAGCCGAAATGAAAGATAGGATAAGTCCAACATTTTCCGAAAATATTTTTCTTGCGACTAAATAAATACCCACAATAAAAAGTATTCCCAAAAATACGGAAAGGTAGGCTCCTGATATTGGATTTCCCTTTAAAAAGAAAGCGAATACCGCCCAAAGATAGGTGAACCCAGGCCCTATGGAAAAACCTCCAAGGCTTGTTTTAGGTCCCAAAAGTACGGGATTTCCGGACAGAATCTCTTTTGCTTTAAACGCAATTTCCTCCTGATCCGCGTCAAAGGAAACCCGTTCTTCCAACAAATAAAGCCTGAGAAACACCGCCAAAGCGGCTATCAGAACAATGGGGAAGTATTTTCTAAGGGTTTCCTGAATTGGCTTTATTTTTAAGCGCTTCATTTGTCACCTCAAATAAAAGCAGTGAATCACAGGTGCCGTCGGGTTTTTGAGCTTTGGGAAACTCTTTAACTTTTGTTAATCCCAGATACAGGGAATTGCCGGAAAATCTCGAGGCATTAACCAAAAGATATGTCTTATCCCCGAATTTCTTGGAGCCAAGGAGTTGTGGTGGCACATTGTCAAAACTTAGCCCCACCCCTATTGCCGTAATTTGGGGAGATTCCTCAAGATACATTTGAAGACCGTCAGGAAGCGTTCCAAAATACCCCTCCGTGCCAATTACAATTTTTTCCTCCGGATTTAATATCTGTTTTTGAATAAGATAATCAGCGGTCTCCTTAATGCCTTGTCCTGCTGTCCACTCTTCAAGATATCCGGATCTTTCGCTACGGGGCAGATTGGCCTTGGCAGGATTTACCAAAAGTTGATAGTCAAAGACTAATGATTGGCTAACAAAAAACGCCAATATCAAGGCTAAAATCTTTACTACATTTTTACGTTCTTCAAGAAATGCCGAGGCCGCAATGATAACCAAAAACGGAATTGTAAAGAAAATATACCGTGCGGTAAAGACTTTGGCAAATTCCGATTGAACAATAATCGGTCCCAAAAACCAAATTGTTAAAACAACTATTTGTTTCCAGTTTTTCTTCCAATTAACCAATAGGCCGGTTAAACCTAGAGCCAGCAGTGGCCATGGTCCCATTTTCACCAACCATTGCCACGATGCCAAAAGGAATGGTTTAAGTGGATCCAGTGGACTCACCAAAAAATGGTTGATCGGATAAACGTAGTCCAGATTTCTTGAAGCTATCAGGTGAAAATTGGGTCCAAGACGAAGAATATTAAACATTCCGTAGCCGATTGCCAAAATAACCAGAGATAGGGATAGGGCTTTGAAAAAAATGAAAACATTTTTTCTAAAACCTTTTGCCCAATTTATAAATAACCAAAGTGTCGGAATCATAATTGCAAAAAAAAGTGCCGGAGATTTGGTGAGCCATGCCCCCCCGAGGGTAAACCCGGCAAACATTGCAAAATCCAATCTCCCCTTGGTAAACGCAAGATGGGCGAAAATAAATGTCCAGACGCCAAACATCGCAAGCATGGCATCAACAAGTGCCATCCGGTCAAAGAAAAATGAAAAAGGAGAAACTGCATAAATTAAACTTGCAGCGAGAGCAACTCTTTTGTTTTTAAACAAAAGGTATGACAAATATGAAACTCCAATCATCGTTCCAAAACCTGAAAGAATAGACACAGTTCTTCCGGCAACAAGAGGGTCACGAATAAATTTCAAAAACGGAATCATCACCCACATAAAGAAAGGCTGTTTTCCATCGGATAAAGGCAAAAATCGAAGGGTTTCTTCTGCCCGCATGACCTGCGCCCATCTTATGTAAATTGCCTCATCGGCAAAAACAGGAAGGATTGTTAAATTGTAAAAGCGGAGAAAAAAAAGAAGTAAAACCAAAAGCACACCTGTCAGATAAAGCCAATTATTTTTGAGGAAAGGGATCATTTTTTTTGCCATTTCTGACCTGTCCAAAGGATTGCATTAAGTATATAGTGTTTTAAAATTCCGTGATAGATCTTGCTCGATGGAATCAACTTTTTCCATCTTTGCCCTTCATCGGCAAATTTTTTGAAAGTTGCCCCGTGATAATGAGTAATTACGGAGTCCGGTAGATAGTATACTTTTAATCCCTTTTTCCAAACCTGCCTGCAATAATCTATATCTTCAAAATATGCAAAGTAGCGTTCATCCAAGATACCGACTCTACTCCTCGCCTCAGGAGTTATTAAAAAAGCCGCGCCAACAACAGAATCCACAGCAACAGGCTTCTCACCAATCGGCGCAAATTTTTCAAAAAGACCTTTTTGTCCGAACCAATATTCTTTTATAGCGTTTCCAATTGTCGGAAAATTATAGCAGGACATCTGTAAAGTCCCGTCTATATTTAAAAGTTTTGATCCGATTACTCCGGCGTCAGGCGTAGCTTTTGCAAATCTTAATAAACTCTGAAGAGCATGTTCATGAACAACCGTATCGCTATTTAAAAGCAAAATATATTTTCCTTTTGCCCTATTAATTCCCTGATTATTGGCCTTTGCATATCCCGCATTACTGTCGTTTAAAATTAAAGTAAGTCTATCCCTCCAAAATTTTTCTCCTTTTATTTTTTTGAACGCTTCGGTCGACCCGTCGCTGCTGCCGTTATCCGTCAAAAGCACTTCAAAAAATAAGTCTTTTCCCTGTTTTTCAATTGATCTAAGACATTCAACGGTTAAGTCTTTTGTATTAAAGTTAACAATAACAATTGAGAGTTCCATATCAATTATCAAAAACGCATAAATATTGCTTCATCTGAAACTTTGCTTAATTTTATTTCCTTCCTTCTTTCCCTCATAACAATCCCCAGTTTTCCAAGAGCCATAAAAACAACCCTTATATATCCGGGGTGTCTGAGAAGTCTTCTCAAAACTCCAAGTGCATGATTACGAATAAATTTCGGGCTGTGAATATTTTTCCAAATAAGGAGAAGTTGGTTTTTTTCTCTTATTCTTTGTACGTATGATTTTGGAAATTTACTAATTGTAGACTCATGATTATGCTCCACTTTCGCCTCCGGCTCCCACAAATTTATATAGCCTCTTTTCCCAGCCCTGTAGCAAAGATCAATATCTTCCCAATAAAAAGGCGAAAACAATTTTTCATCCATTCCGGAAAGCTTCATCCAATAAGCCCGTCTGAAAACTCCACTTCCACCGCTTACATAAAAACTTGAGTGTGCCGCTTCCGACTCCTCACCCATTCCTAATTGAATGTAGCCCGCTGAAAAACTACCTTTAGCCCAGCCAAAACCTTTCTCATGCAAAGAAACCGCAAAGACTTTTTCGTTATCAAAATGTTTAAAAACAGGAACCAGAAAGTTTTCTGACGGAACAACGTCGGTGTTCATTAGAAGCACCAGATCACCTTTTGTCATTCTAACCCCGGTGTTTACTGCAGCAGAAAAACCACGGTTAATCTTGTGTTTGATGAGTCTTATTTCGGGAAAAATCTTAGTAATAAGCTTGACGCTGCCGTCCCGAGAGTCATCGTCAACTATTATAATTTCCACTATGCAGTTGCCGGGATTCTCTTTTGCCTTCAAAAGAAACGGCAAATTTTTTTCTAAAAGCTTTTCACCGTTGAAATTTGGAATTACAACCGAAACTTCGTATTTTTTCATTTTTTAACTTTGACAAGATGTAGCATACCTAAAAGGAATTTTTTGTCTACCACTATTTTAAACCCAACTTTCTTTGAAATCTTGACCAAAAAATTGCCTCTATATGTTTGAATGTGAGTTTCACGCCAGATCTTGCCTCTAGGATAAAAATGCAGCCATAAAAACCAGATAATTCTAAAGAGAAGATTGTCCGACGGTACCAAGAAAATGGCATAGCCATCTTTTTTAAGAACACGCTTAACATTCAACAAAACTCTTTCAGGATCAAAAATATGCTCTAAAACTTCCAATGCAAAAACCGCATCAAAAGTTTGTGCAGGAAATGGAAGTTTTTCGGCATCGGCAACCATAAACTTCATTTTTCCGGTTTTTTTCCAGTGTTTATTTGCCCATTCAACAGTTTTTTTAACTACATCTATGCCAATTAGTTTTGATGCTCCTGACTTGTCAATAATTACTTTCGAAAAAGTGCCATCGTTGCATCCAATATCCAAGATCTTACCCTTTACCGGACCAATAATTGAGGAAACTTCTTTAAACCTTCGCCTGTGCCAAAATCTTTGGAACAGGTCAACCCTGATCGACTCAAAATACCAGTTTTTCGGAACATTTTTATGAAGATCTTCCGCTGTCAAATTACCGAAATTCATTTTCGAAGTATATAAGAGATTACGTTATTTTCAAAATTGGTAAGAGAATATTCCCCCGATTTTTTTATTGCATTTATTTCGAACATATGAAATTGTTTATTATTACTGATTAGCTTAACAGTTTTTCTCACCAACTCCTCCGAGGATTTCCATAAATACCCGCTTACGGATTCCTCAACAATCTCTTTATGCCCTCCCCCATTAAAAACTATTGGAATTCCCCCGGCGGACATTGCCTCTACCACCGTAATGCCAAAATGTTCTACTTTTTCAGGACTGACATTCTCATTCTGATTAACTCCGGATGCACTCCAATAGATTCTTGCTTTCCCGTATAGGCCTTTCAGCACGTTAAAGTCCGGACTTTCTATAATTTCTATTGGATACCCCGCGGTAAGTTTTTTTAGTTGGGTAAGCCCCTCCCCCACCCCAACTTCGGTTCCACCGGCTAAAACAAATTTCCAATCTTTAAAACCCCTGTTGTATAATTTTTTAAACGCCGAAATCAAAACATCCTGTCCCTTATTCTGCAAGATTTGAGAGAACCTTCCGACATACAAAATTAAATTTTCTTTTCTTTTCGGCTTAAAGCTCTCCGTATCTACCGGCGGATAAACTACTAAGCTATTTACTCCGAATTCTTTATCGATAACATTTTTCGTGAAGTTCGAGTTGCAAACAACTTTATTTATTCTAAAAAGCTTCATCCTATTGATCAGACTTTTTCCGTTTACGTCGTGGAACGGCACTTGAAAATGGAGAATATTGCGCCTGCTGTGCATCAAAGGGATGCTTCCGTCAGAAACCCAAAAACAAAGATCGTATCCGTCGCCTTTTTTGACATCGGAAATTATATTGATATTACCAAGGTTCATTCCAAATCTTTCTTCAAGGGTTTTTTTGATTTCCGGGTCTTTCCATTCCAAGTCAACATAATACCCATTTTTTGCCAACACATTGGCAAAACCTAGTGTATAGCGCTCTCCCCCTCCCATTGTGTCCAGATACGGATTGAATATAGCTGCTTTCATGAAACTCCTTTCTTTTTGTTTAATTGTTTCTCCCAAAGCTTGGAATAAGTAATTAATCTACTGTACATCTGATAAATTATTTCAATTATCCCAACAGTCCCGTCTAGAAAACCTAACTTTACGATTCCTCTATACCAAAATTCTCTAAAGCCCGCTGAGCAAAATCTAATAAAATTCATCCTCGGGTGTCCCGATTTGTACAAAAGCTCCGCCTCAATTTCAGACCACTTATTTGTTTTTTCTACCATGTCATGCAAATTCCGATGACTGTCGTGAAGAAGCGGATGTTTAAGGTGATTTGTCTCGCCATCTATTAAAGGTTGCTCGTGCAGTTCCCCGAACCATCCTTTTAGTTTATCTTTTCTAATGAGCCTTAACACAAAGTCCGGGTACCAGCCACCCCAGCGCATGACCTGACCTAACAATTTATTTCTGCGGGGAATCGCATATGCGACAAAGTTTCCATCATCCATCTCTTTCCCTATCTCTGATCTCAGCTCCGGTGTTACCTCTTCATCGGTATCAACATAAAAAAGCCAATCGCTTTTAGACCTATTTGCTCCCTCATTTCTCCACTCGGAAAAACTTCCTTTTATATTCTCTGTTTCAACTTTAACTATTTCATCACACCAGGCCACAGAATCCAAACACTTTTTAAGTAGGTTCTTATCATAATTTCCACCAATTAAAATAATTGCTGAAATTGTTTTTTTCATCGCTTTTTCCACGCCCCCATTCCTTTTACACCCAAAAGGGCGTCAATTGCCCCCCATCTTTGCCACTTTCTCCCGGTAAAAACAAGTTTTATCGTATCTCTGAAAACCGCAAACTTTGTTCTTGACGCTAAGTATCTCATTGCAAAATAAAATCTGTTTCGCGTCAAAAAATAATCGTTGGTTGTGCTTCCCGAACCCCCGGTTGATGCCGAAACTTTGTGCCAGAGATGCGTACCAGGGTAATACATTACTTTATAGCCCGCATTTTTAATCCTCTGACTAAAATCCGCGTCTTCCCAATAAAGAAAAAATGATGAATCCAGGAATCCCACTTTTTCAAAAATCCCGCTGCGGATTATCGCACACGCACCGTTTGCAAAATCCGTCTCTGCCGCATTGTCATATTGTCCGCAGTCAACCTCATCAACCCCCCTGTGGCTTGAATAGGCATTCTTCCTATCAATTATTCCCCCTGCATACCAAAACACTTTTCCTAAATCCCCCTCTTTATATCTGTTTTTGTGAAACTCATATCCCTTGGCAAAATACATTTTAGGTGAGGCGATTCCGACTTCCGGATTCCCCTCCATGAAACCCACCAATTTCACGACAACATCTCTAGGCAAAATCAGATCATTGTTCATTAATATCACATAGTCGGATCCACGCTTAAGCGAATCTTTTATGCCAACATTATTTCCGCCGGCAAACCCCAAATTCGCCCCGGTTTCAATAAATTTATAATCCATATTTGGAAGTTTATAATTTTTAAGATTTTCTTCCGTTCCGTCACTGCTGCCATTGTCGACAATCAAACATTCGGCTTGGATATCCTTAGTATCAAGTTTGGCAACATCAATGAGTTGCTCTTTTGTCATTTCAAGAGAGTTGGCGGTTAAAATAACAATCGAAACTTTTGGGGATTTAGACATTTTTAAATCTTTAGTTTTTTGCGGATTCTGTATTTGATGTTTCCTGTTTTTTTATAAAGTGAATCATTTTGCCAAAAATGCAGTTCTTTTTCTCCTTTTTTCATTTCAGAAACAACTTCCAGAATACTCGTTTTTTCTTCCTTGAAACCGCTTTTTTGCCAGACTTTTATATAAACCGTGAGTTCCGAAAAGGCCTGGAGAAGGGACAGGACTAAACCGTGAACGCCGTCTTTGTATCCCTCTCCTGCGAAGTAACGATTGGAGAATTCCTTTAACGGTTTTCTAATTAAATCCGTCCAGGAAAAAATGTAGCCGTCTTTTACCAAAAGATTCGATTGAACCGATGTGTAGCGATTGAGTCTTTCTAAATACTGTTCCGTAAAGTCATAATTGTGGTGCAATATCGCATATTTCTCTTCGGCCGCTATGTCAGCGCCGTTGCCCACTGTTATGGGAACTGTGTGGATCAGCTCGTTCCAGGTTACTTTACCTTTTTTAAACAATCTAATCTGGTAGTCGGGCCACCAAAGAGTGTGTTCTATCCAGCTCCCAAAAATAATATTTTTTCGGGGTATCCTGAAGTAATCGGCTTTCGGATTTTTTACTATATCCTTTATCTTTTTTACCAGAGTTTGGGGAATTTCTTCATCCGCATCCAAAATCAAAACCCAATCCCCAGTTGCTTTTGAAATCGCAAAATTCCTGGCAGGTTCCACATAACCTGTTTTTTTATGAGTGAACATCTTGGCGCCAAGTTTTTCGGAAATTTCACAGGTTTTGTCGCTTGATTCCATATCAACAACGACAACCTCGTCCGCAAAATCCTTAACCGATAAAATTGCCCTAGAAATATTCTTTTCTTCGTTAAGAGTGTTAATTACAACCGAAATCTTGTTCACAATCTCAATTGTAGCACTAATTTTGAAGCTATTCGATTATATTTTATATTTTCCCTGAAGTGCGTTAATACGAACCGATAGAAGTCCTTTTAAGCCTTCTATCGAATCTTTAATAGGATCGACTTTAGTTCCCTCTTTATGGTGCCAATCAACCGGAACTTCAGCAATTTTATATCCCAGCTTCCGTGCAACGTACAATATCTCCAAATCAAAGCCGGCTGTAACCGAAGCTCCGGAACTTTCACCATCTGCCTTGAAAAGCCTTAATCGTTTAAAAATTTCCCGAGAGGCTGAGTCTGTAAAAGCTTTGAACCCGCACTGTGTATCTTTGAAGGGCAACCTTAAGACCAAGAGTCTGAGAAGAGAAAATCCGTACGCCATAATCTTTCGAACCAGGGGCGCCCCCTCCCTTCCGTGGCGAGATCCGATTACAACATCATACCCTTTGTTAAATTTTGGCAATATTTTTTCAAGCTGGTCAATTGGGGTTGCCTGGTCGGTGTCGGTGAAAAGAATTATTTCCCCTTTTGCCTTAAGCATTCCCGCTATAACCGTTCCACCCTTCCCCCTATGCGGTTCTTTCAAAACAAAGAAATTATTGTGCTTTTTGGCGAACTCTCCCGCAATCTTCGCTGTCGCATCAGAGGAACCATCATCAACAAAAAGAATCTCCCAGGAATACTTTTGTTTATCAAGATAGCCATAAACACTTTCGAGAACTCCAGTTCTTAGATTATATTCTTCGTTATAAGCCGGTATTACTACACTTAAATAAGGTTTCATTTTTTTATCCTTTGTCTCTCCTGAACAACTATGCCGCCGAATTTTTCCTCTTTTATTATATTCCCAATACCCTTTTGTCTATCAAGCCAGGCCTGTAAACGTTCAGGGTGCGGAGGATCAACTTCATATAAAGTATATAGCAGTGGAATCTGGTTGTCCTGAGGCATCTTTTCATATTTTGTAGTACCAAGCCAGGTAAATAAATAATTATATGCGTATGGAATTACAGGTGGAACATAAACATCAACATTAAAATCTCTATTGCCGGCATCCTTATATATCCAATCAATGGCTTGCTTTTGGTTTAGTAGACAAATACTCTCGGACACATTACATTCGTCATTCATTCTTCCCCTAATATGTGGAACATTATTCATAAAAAATAAGATAAAAAAGACTGCAATAAAAATCTTACCAATTCTATATTTCCAGATTTGTCCCAAGACAATTGCAAAAAGCAAAATAAAAATCAAATAATATCCGGTCATATAATAATCATATAAAATTCCATAATTTCCACGATAAAAGTAAAGACCAAGGACAGCAGATCCTAAAAGGAGCAGGATTATCTTAGTCTTGCTATTCTTGAATAGCTTCGGCAAAAACGCCAAAAACGATATTCCGGTAATCACCAACGCTATGGAGTTAAGATTACTGCTGGATTGAAAGATTTTATTTGTAAAAATGCCAAAATACGCCGCAGTTCTGGATTTAATGAAATCCAACGTCGGAACTCCAAAACTTCCGCTTCCAACACCGAAAGTTCCAAACAAATTATTTAAAAGAATGTTTTGATGCCTTAAATCAAACAAAACCAGTGGTGCAAAAGTTAAGATAAACAAAAAAATAGATAAAACAAGGTTTTTTAGATTGGGTCTGTTTTTCCACTGCCAAACTAAGAAAATTGCCAGAGCCGGCAAATAAAAGAATTCCCCGGAAGATCCAAAGCTAAAAAGGGACAGTCCTGCAACGGTGGCAATAATCGGCCATGTCCATCTTTTTCCTTCTGTTACTTTAATCATGCCCCAAACCAGAATTAAAGAAAGTAAAAGCATTGGAGTTGGATTTGAAAGCCATCTGGACGCAAGGAAAATGTTAAATGAAAACGCAGCAATGACCGCAGCAATTACACCTGTCGTTCTATCCTGAATTTTTTTTCCTAAATAGTAGATTAAAGCTATTGCCAGAACGGTTGTGAACGTCAAAAAAACATACGGCCAGATAGGGTTTCCATTTCCCAACCAATAAAAGGGGGCAATCAAATAGTAATAGTAGGGTCCGCGGAAAACTCCGGGAAGGCCGGTGGTGGGGCCTATCAAAAACAATTTTCCCTTATAAATTAAATCCCAAATAACCGAAGCGTCCCTGCCTTGGTCATAATAAAAACCTAAAGTTTGATCAATCCTAAAAACCCTGATTACAAAAGCAGCTATCAAACCGACTGAGACCAAAATATTTTCTGTAGAAAAAAATTTTTTAATTCTTTTGAGCATACTTTCGGGCAACTGTGAGCACTTTATTGACAGCTTCCTGAAATGGTAACCCTTCAATCCTTGCTCCCGCAGCGGCTTTATGACCGCCTCCACCAACCTCATTTGCAACTTTTGAGACATCAAATCCTGTCCTGGATCTGAAACTCACAGAAAGAACATTTTCGGATGTTTCGATCATAATGATTCCAAACTCGGTTCCTTTAACAATTGGGGCAAATAAATTAGCCACATCTTCTTTGACGTAGGTATATTCGCCAAAATCTTTGTAGACCGAAAGCGGAATTGCAGACCAGACAAACCTGTCTTCAATCATCATGCTTTCAATAAATTTGCCCCACATTTTTACTTCCCTAAATTCTATGTTTCTGTAGAGGTTATAAACAATTTTGTCTTTGTCGGCACCCTTTTCGATCAGGTCCGCAGCAATTCTAAGGGTTTCTTCTCCGACATTTTGATACTGAAAAGTTCCGGTATCTCCAATTATTCCGGTTAAAAGGCTCTCGGCGACAAATTTATCAAAATCAATTTTCCAATCCTCAAAAACTTTATAAAGAAGTTCCCCTGTCGACGTTGTCTCAGCGTCAATCAAATTTATGTTCCCGAATTTTTCATTTGAAATATGATGATCAACAACCACCGAGTTAATGCCGGGTTTATCAGAATCTTTTAAACCCGTGACCATTGAGTAAGTTGAAGAATCAAGAATTATAAAAAGGTCATACTCGGAAAAATCGAACGAAGTAAAGTTAACCCTCACTACCTCATTCGCGCCCTTTAAAAACATCAAGTCAGAAGGCAGGTCGCTTGGACAAATAACCATGACTTCCTTTCCCAAATCTTTTACAACCTGGGACATTGCCAGGGCGGAACCTACCGAGTCGGAATCCGGCCCCCTATGGCAATTAATCAGAACCTTGCCGGCTTTTTTTATTTCTTTCAGTATTAACGATGATTCTTTGTAATTCATTGTGTGTGAACCAATTTGTATATTATAACCCCGTCAACCTCCCACTGTTTATCAATCTTCGTCATCCCGAAATTTGCAACCTCTGCTTTTGGTGAGTGTGTCGGATCGCATTTGGCGGGCTCATTTTCACAGACAACAATAAGCTGATCCGAAATTGTTGACGGATTCCATCTGTCTGCATGCAGTACTTCTCCACCCCAAAGTTCAAGAAAGTATCTGTATCCGTCTTCGTAATTCCTCTCCGCTATAACCGCCAAATTAAATGGTTTTCCATCCACATTATCCAGAACCAACCTCGAAACATCCATACTTCTTCGCATCAACCTATTCGGCTCTTTTCTTAATGGGCTTCCTGCAAAATTGATCCCGATTAAATAAATCAGGAAAGCCCCTCCGATAATTTTTGCAAAAATATTCTTAGACATTAACTTTGAAACAATAACTCCAATTAATATAAAGGGAACCGGAAAAAGGAATCCAAGATAATGGTCATAAATACTTTGTTTATAAAGACCAAGACCGATAAGACCAAATCCCAGCCAGGAAAAAAGAAGCCAATATTCTACTTTAATTTTAAGGTTTTTCCTTTTGACAAAATTTTCAACAAACGTATAAGTTATACCCGCCGCAATAACAACAGAGGATACAATCGCAGCCATGGAGTTTTTTCCAGCAATTAGACTTTTATTAATAAAGTTAAATATCTCCGGCATTTGGAATATTGCCGATCCCGGACTTGAAGAAAAATTTGTTTGGCGCTCTATAAAAAATTTATAAATTGCTTTTGCATTCATGAAGTCATGCCTAAAATCAAACATCAAAAGCGGGCTCATAAGAATTAGGAAAAATCCGAAACCCAAAAGGGATTTTTTTATAAAATTTCGAATTTCGAATTTCGAATTTTTAATCAATTTCAAATTTCTTAATGACAAAATCCAAAACAGAAGCAGCGTCGGGATAAGTAGGAGTCCCAAATAGTGGGACTGGAGAACAAAAGCAAGGGATATTCCCAAAACAATCAACCAATTTAAATTCTTTTGCTTCCAAACTTTCCAAACAGAATAAATTGAAAGGATGGAAAAGAATGGCATGATATTCGGATTCCATGAAGAGTGGGCAAAAATAATTGCGGTTGGCGAAATTGCATAAAGCCCTGCCGCAATAAGACCCGCCTTTTTATCAAACCAAATCCTTCCTACCCACCAGATAAAGGCAATCGTGGCAACCCCAAGTAAAGCAACCATTACTGCAGGCCCGACCGGGGAAAATCCCGCAATAAGAAGCGGAATTGCCATCATGTAGTAATAAAGGGGACCCAAATACATATCTCCGACTGACGTTCCTGGACCAATGAGAGGCGGGTGAAGTTCTGTAAAAATTCTCCTGACTATTATTACATCCCGTCCTTCATCACCCAAAAAAGTCATATAAGAACTGATTTTGTATAGTCTGAAAAAGGCCCCGATCAGTAAAATCAATCCAATAACTACCAGTTCTTTTTTGTTTTTTTTGACAAAATCAGCAATTTTGGATTTCATCTTAGTTTTTTCCACAGTCTTAGAAGGTCAATAAAACTTTCAATAATTACGTTCAATTTTCTCCCGGTCCCCTGACCTTTTAATCTTGGATAATGAGTTACGGGAACTTCGGCAAATTTGAATCCTCTTTTTTTAGCTTTTATTAAAAATTCACTGGTGATAAAGGCCCCCCTTTCGCTTTCCAATTTTGGAATGCTCTCAATTACCTTTTTGGAAACCAACTTGAAACCGCAGTCGATATCATGAACCTTCAGCCCAAACAGAATAAAGACAAAAGCTTCCCAAACTTTACTGGTAACGACTTTCGTAAAAGAAACTCTCCTTTTTTTGTAGTAGCCGATTACCAGATCCGCATCCGTTTCTTTTTGTTTTTCAATAAATCTACCAATTTCCGAAAAATCAAATTGATCATCGGAATCGATAAAAGAAATCCAATCATATTTTGAGTTATAAAAGCCTGTTTTTAGAGACGCTCCATAGCCAAGATTCTTCTCGTGTTTAATAATCCTTATGTTTTTATTCAATTCAGTAATTTTTGCGACAATTTTGTTCGTGGAGTCGGTGGAGCCGTCATCAACCACTATCAATTCCCATTTTTCAGCATTTCTGGCAGCAGCTTCTGCAGTATTTTTAACTACTTTTTCAATACTTCCTTCTTCGTTATATGTGGGAAGGAAAATAGATAATTCTTTAATCAGGGTGTTCACATACGAAGTCTAGCATATTAGCCTTATCTCATGCTAATATCATTCTAATGAAGAAAAAGGTTAACGAACTCCTTTTAATTCTGGCGTTTTCTCTGATTCCTGTGGTTTTGATCTGGCTGCCATTTTTATTCAGGTTTGATTCTTTTTGGACTATCCCTCTCCCTCAAAACGGCATGGCAACGATCGTCGCGAATTATGACGGCCCTCTCTACCTGGTTGCCGCCAAAACTTTGTACAACCAGGATTTAATTAAGGCTAATTTTCAATTCCCCCTGCCAACCGAGTATTATGCGGCACATTTCCCGATCTTCCCTCTTTTGATAAAAGTTTTTGGAATACTCATTAATTATCCTTATGCAATGCTTATAGTTACCCTTCTCTCCTCCGCTCTTGCTATTTATTTCTTTAAAAAACTTATATCTCAATTCGTCGACGCCAAAAGCGCTATATTTTTGACATTCCTTTTTTCCATACTTCCGGCAAGATGGCTGATTGTCAGGTCAGTAGGCTCCGCCGACCCGTTATTTATTGCCGGTATTTTGGCTTCGATTTACTTTTTCAAAAACAAAAAATTCTGGCCGGCAGCTTTATGGGGAGTTGTTGCGACATTCACAAAATCCCCCGGGATACTTCTTTTTGTCTCTTACGTAATTTTCTATCTTATTGAGTCCATTCAAAAGAAAAAGGTTAGCTTTAATTTGAAAAGGACATATCCGCTTCTACTGATTCCGGTTGGTTTACTTCTAGTATTTGTCTTTTATAAATTCACAATCGGTGACTTTTTTGCTTATTTCCACTCCGGGGACAATATTCACCTGGGTTTTCCTCCTTTCCAGATATTCAACTTTTCCGCTCCCTGGGTGGGAACTTTTTGGCTTGAGGAGATAATATTCATTTACACAATTGGCGCAGTTGGTATTTACAAGCTGATTCAGAAAAAAGAATTGGAGCTTGCTTCTTTTGCCGGTCTTTTTTACTTTATGATTTTATTCGTCGCCCACAGAGACATTTTGAGATATTTTCTTCCGGCAGTACCATTCCTTTTTGTAGCCTTTTCGGATTTCCTGGTTAAGAAAGAGGTCAAAATTGCTTTGGGAATTATTATAATTCCAATCTACCTTTATTCCCTCACTTTCATTTCCCAAAATGTAATGCCGATAAGCAACTGGGCTCCATTTCTGTAATCTCCGTGGGTTTTTCTTAAATATTCAGACTAACTATATATCTATGGAAGTACCTAGATTTTGGAGGTCAAACCAACAAAGATACAGGCTCGCAGGAGAAATTTGTGACAATTGTGATAAGCCCATGTTTCCGCCAAGAATAATCTGCCCTGACTGTGGTCAGACAACACACGGGGAAGCCTCCATTGAAAAACCTCAAGGAAATATTTTTATAAGTGAAGAAAATGCCGTTCCGATGAATATTAATTCTTCTTTGCCCACGGAAGTTTCCATGTCTTCCAAATAAGCAGAGCTTGTCAGTCTCTCTTGAAAAATTTTGGAATTTTCCAAGTTCGCCAGATGAACAAATTGTAGACAATATAGTTATAGGGAACAATTACAAATATCAATGCAAAGATCAGTGCGGCAAAGCGAACGATAGATGTATCTCCTAAAAGTTTTGCTGCTCCGGAAACAATCAGCGGCTGAACTATAACCGCAAAAAGCGAAGAAAGATTGAATTTGGCAAATTGTACTACCACATCTTTAAGTGAAGTGATGATTTTATCTTTAAACGTCCAGACATTATTGAAAATAAAATTAGAGATGATTGCCGCCTCGGTTGCGAAAAGGGTTGCCCAGTAGGTTGTAAGCCCTAAGCGCTTTAAAAACTCAAGACCCAGATAGTTGACCAAAAACCCAGTAAAACCAACCACTCCAAATTTTATAAACCTCTGTTTATCTTTAATTCCTAAAATAATTGCAAGCTTGAAAGTAGCTACCATTTCTTTCCAATTAAACTTAGATTTATCCTTTGTGCGGGATGCGAACTCCAAAGGAACTTCCACAGTCTTTTTGGAATTCTTTAGGGATTGGTAAAGAAGGTCTACTTTGTAGGCAAATCTATTCAAGTCATGCAGTTTTTCCAGATCGATTTTGTCCAAGACTCCGCTGACTTTCGTCAATCTGAAACCTGTGGTTAAATCGTGAATCTTAAAATTAAGAAGCACTGTTCTTATAAATAAATTCCCAAAAAAACTGATTGCCCTGCGACTTGCCGCCCATTCTTTCGGCACGGAACCCCCTTCTATATAACGGCTGCCTATTGCGTATTCCGCCCCTCCTAAATATGCCTCAACCATTGGCTTAACAAAGCGCGGCGGGTGCTGAAAATCCGCATCCATTTCCAAAATCGCGTCCGCTTTAAGTGTTTCCATTGCATACCGCATCCCTGTAACATAAGCCCAACCAAGTCCGGACTTTTCCTGCTGGATAATGTAAACGTTTTTGTGTTTCTCGGAGGCCTTTTCCACCGCCTCGGGGGTTCCATCGGTTGAGTGGTTATCAACAACAAGAAGCTGCATATCGGCATTAATTTTTGGAAACTCTTTTTCGGTTAGCTCCTCAATCATGCTCTTGATGTTCTCCACTTCGTTCCAAGCGGGCATTACAATTACTATTTTCTCCATATGATTAACTTTAGATCAATTGCAATGCAAATTAAAGTGGTAATCTGATAAGCAGAGCTTGCCACTCGGCAACAAAAACAGCCTCGTGATAAGCAGAGCTTGCCACTCGGCAACAAAAACAGCCTCGTGATAAGCAGAGCTTGCCACTCGGCAACAAAAACAGCCTCGTGATAAGCAGAGCTTGCCACTCGGCAACAAAAACAGCCTCGTGATAAGCAGAGCTTGCCACTCGGCAACAAAAACAGCCTCGTGATAAGCAGAGCTTGCCACTCGGCAACAAAAACAGCCTCGTGATAAGCAGAGCTTGCCACTCGGCAACAAAAACAGCCTCGTGATAAGCAGAGCTTGCCACTCGGCAACAAAAACAGCCTCGTGGTAAAATACAGTAGTAATGTTGAAAATCGATGTCTTAACGCTTTTTCCGGAAATGTTTACGGGGCCTTTCAGTGCCTCCATCATCAAACGTGCCCAATCAAAGGGACTTTTGGAGATTAATGTTCACAACTTAAGGAATTGGGGCGAGGGAAAAAGGAGCGACGTTGATGACAGGCCATACGGGGGCGGGGTTGGAATGGTTCTCCGCGTTGACATACTAGATCGTGCATTACACGATCTCAAATCAAAAATTAAAAATGAAAAATCTAAAGTTATTTTATTGGACGCAACAGGTGAGAGATACACGCAACAGAAAGCACGGGAGCTCTCCAAAGCCGATCACTTGATTTTAATAGCCGGACATTACGAAGGTGTGGATCACAGGGTGCATGAGGAACTTGTCGACGAAGTTATATCTATCGGAGATTACGTACTTACGGGGGGAGAGATTCCATCAATGGTTTTGACCGATTCGATAATTCGTTTAATTCCCGGTGTTCTTGGTAAAGATGAGTCTTCGGTTGATGAATCCCACAAAGAGCCGGGCTACTTGGAATATCCGCAGTACACCAGACCCGAAAAGTATAAAAAATGGAATGTACCTAAAGTTCTTCTTTCGGGCAACCACAAAGAAATTGAAAAATGGAGAAAGGAAAAATCAGGAATTTAGCTGTGCGATAAATTCATCTATCATTTCCTGCCAGGTTTTAAACTTCATTCCCAACAACTTTTCTGTTTTTTCAACTTTTAGTCCTCCAAGGCGCGGTCTGGGAGTCCTCCCGGGAGATTTCAAAAACTCAACCATGGAACCTTCTTGAATCTTAACAGGCTTGCCTATATACCTTTCCAGCAAATACGATCCGGACTCATGGGGTGTTGTTGTGTTTTCCGAGGCAATATGGAGCACTCCTTCAATCTTTTCATCAATAATTTTTTCGAGCGGATTCACTAAATCGTCTATAAAAACTATACTTTGCGCTTGATCTGTAAACAGTGGATACATTTTATGTTCATCATATAAATTGATCAAATTTCTTGCCCAATCTAGCTTAAGGTCGTATTTATCTGCTCTGAACGGATATCCATATCTGATAATCGCATATTTACACCCTGAATCGACTATTACTCTCTCTGCTTTGTTTTTTGTCCATCCATACCATCCTATTCCCTCGGAATTTGCCGGTAAGGCTGTGTCTTCAGAGTACGGTCCGGGGTTTTTCTCATTTCCCGGAAACACAAAATCGGTAGAGATATGAATTAAAAATATATTTTTATTAAAACAGACTTCAGCCAGGGATCTCGGACCCTCTACGTTTAGCTTCCAGACAAGTCCCCCTTCGTCCCCTTTTTGCACTTCCGCAGCATCAACATTTGTGAAGGCGGCAAAATTAATTACAGTGTCAAAAGTATTTTTCTCAAAGTACGCCTCAATATCACCGCTTTTTGTAATATCCAGGGTTTTTTCGTCGGCGGATGTAATATCAAACTTGTCCTTTGCTAGATTGACAAACCTTGAAGCAACCATACCGCTCCCTCCAATTATTAATATTTTTTTCATTTGGAAAATTTTTCAGGAAAGAGCTGTCTTAAGGTTGGGTTATTCTTATCCCTCTCTGAAAGAATTGGATTTTCTATCGACCATTTAATATTTAAATCCGGGTCATTCCAAGCAATCCCCTTGGCTTTCGTGTCATCCCAGTACTCGTCAACTAAATACATATAGTGAAGCGGCTCCGTACCCAATACACATATTGAATTTCCGATTCCCCCTTTCGGCAAAAAGAGAGCTTGCCTTTTCGAATCCTCTCTGGTGTTATCAATTGTTATATATTCAACTTTTCCGAAAGTTGCACTTTCTGGCCGCAGATCTACTATCGGAGCATACAAAATCCCGGTGACAGGATAAATAAGTTTATTCCAACCTTCCGTGTGGATTGCCCTTATAACTCCCGGCATACTCATCGAGTGGCTCCACTGTACTGTGTTAAAACCGGATCCTATTTTTTCATCAAGCTCACTCTTCCGAAAAACTTCATGGAAAAATCCACGCGAGTCTGTCCGCACCGGACTTTCAATTATTAAAACTCCGGGAATGGAAGTTTCCTTTATTTGGCTTACTTCATTTTTGTCCGGTTCGTTCATATAATTTATCCGCCTCTTCTTTTAACGGCTTCCACCACCAATCATTTTCTTTATACCAATTTACCGTTTTGACCAGCCACTCTTCAAAATTATGTTCAGGTTTCCATCCAAGTTCTTTTTCTATTTTGGACCAATCAACAGCATATCTTCTATCGTGACCCAACCGGTCAGGTACAAATTTTATTTGGCTTTCATCTTTGCCAAAAAGTTTTAACAATTTTTTAGCCACTTCAAGATTTGGGATATCCCCAGTTAGACCTCCCACCAGATAGGTCTCCCCAATTTTCCCTCTTTGCAATACGGCATCAATAGCTCTCACATGATCTTCAACATAAAGCCAATCACGGACATGCTTTCCATCTCCGTAAATTTTTACAGGACTGCCGCCTATTAAATCCGTTATCATTCTCGGAATGAATTTTTCAGGGTCGGAATAGGGACCAAAATTATTTGAGCAGTTGGTTATGGTTATCGGCAATCCGTAAGTAATGTGGTATGCCCTTACCAAGTGGTCTGATCCGGCCTTTGAAGCAGAATAAGGGCTTCTGGGGTTATACAAAGTACTTTCGTTAAATTTTTCGGTAGACTCCAAGGGAAGCGCACCGAAAACTTCATCGGTTGAAACATGATGGAATCTTTTAACTTTATGGCTGACTGCGGCATCCAAAAGTACCTGTGTACCGACAAAATTCGTCAAAATAAAAGTTTTTGGCCCCACTATTGATCTGTCTACGTGGGTTTCTGCGGCAAAATGAACAACCATATCAACTCCCTCTATTGCCTGATCAACAATCTTCGGATCACAAATATCCCCTTTTATGAATTTGTAGTTTTTATTTCCGGAAAAATCTTTTGTGGTTGATAGATGTCCGGCGTAAGTTAGTTTATCAAGATTGACGATCTCATCATCCGGATATTTCTTCAGCCAGTACCGGATAAAATTGCTGCCGATAAAACCGGCTCCGCCTGTTACAAGAATTTTCATACTACTTTAGTATACAACCAATGCAGAATTAAACTTTCTGCCCAGCTTACCGTTTGGCCAGAAATCAAGTTTACCAGATTTGTCTTTTTTATGCGCAAGATAATGTAAATTGCCAAAAACCTCAGTTTTACCATCCTCCTTAAATACAACCTTAACACTTGATGATGGGTCGGTTGCTATGGCCGATTCATAATCAGGATAGTAAATATTTACAAATTCGATAAGTTCTTTCAAAGTTACACCAGGATAAATATCTCCCGCTTGAGGAATTCCGTCTATTAGAACAGAGCAAAGTCTGCCATCTTTTAATTTCACCAAACACCCTCTTGCGAGTTTTTTTATTTCTTCATGGGGATTATTAGGATTAGCCATGTCGGGGACTGAAAACTCTTTCTCCACCTGCCGCCTGGTTTTTTCGTAGGAAGGAAATAGCATCGGACCGGTGGAAACGGCAGTTTTTACATCCTCCAACTTAAGACTATCAACCGAGAGAAATTCCAAGATATCTCCAGATTTTACTTCTATTTTTTCAGAAATTCTGATCACTAAATCTTTATCGTTAATCAAGACCTTTGTTTTGGAAATCTCTTCAACAATGTATTTACCTTCAAACCTTTTGCATATTGCCAAAATAAAACCGGGTACGTTGTCTATGTAGGTTTCTTTTGCGATTCTTGAGGGTCCCATAACAGGGTCTTTTACAATAGGTATCTCTATATTTGAAGAATCGTATATAACAATTGATTCGTCGTTGCCTTTTGATTTGGATCCAACCCACTCATATTTATTTCCATTCAGTAAAAGCTCACCCTTTGCCTCCAAAAATTTTATATTCACCGAACCGTCATTTAAAATTACGATTGCGCTCCGATCAAGAACGGGAAGATTGATAAGTTTTCCGCTCTCAACCACTAAATTCCCTGTTCTGACCTTGGGAGGTGCAATGGGATCCATTTCCTCGTCGTCGGTAAGATAGAAATACCCGGCGTTGGTCACGAGTTTGGGATCTTGGAGTTTCTCGAAAGCTTCAAGGGGATAATACATCCCATCTTCGAAGAACTCGATAGATAACACTCTCTCTTTGGGGTCTATCTCAAAAATCATAAAATTTGAGAATCCGCTACCCTGTTTAATATGCCCTTTTTTAACTTTCAAGCCGGGAGATAATATTTTTTCATCCTCTTTTTGCGGAATAGCATTCAAAGCAAAAAGTCTGTGGGAATCAAACCAGGTACTAATTGGTTTATCTTGAAACTCAAAAAGACCTAAGGGAAAAAGATCTCTATATTTTTTCGGGTCGTAACTCATGATAGATCGAGGGACTTGAGGTATTCCCTGAACTTGCCGTTCATATCGGGGTGTTTGAGTGCAAATTCGACAACTGTCTTGAGGTACTCGAGTTTGTTCCCCGTATCATAATACTTCCCGTTTTTGATTTCGGCCGCGTATACGTCTTTACCGTCAGCAAGCATAAGCTTGAGTGCATCATTGTAATAAAGTTCATCTCCGGCTTTTAGATTCGCATATGCCACTTCAAGATATTTAAAGATGTCGGGGGTAAACAAAAATCCTGAAACAGTAGCTAAATTCGACGGAGCATTCTCCTTGCCCGGTTTTTCAATCACAACATTCGCTTTAATAATTCCGTCTTCCATTTCCGTTCCGCCTGCAAAACCATAACGATCATAATCTTCATCTTTCGTAGCTTTGATTCCCCCTAAAATACTTCCTCCATATTTTTCATAGGCAGCTATAAGCTGTTTGAATCTGGACGGAGTTGCTTGGATAAAATCGTCGCTCCACGCATAGATGAAAGGTTCATCTCCCACCAAATGCCTGACGTTCAGGAGTGGGGTTCCGTTTCCATACGGACCTTTTTGCCTGACATAAACAAAATTTGCCATATTGGCAATTTTTTCAACAGCTTCCAACAGGGGTTTTTTCTTTTCCCCGCCCATCTTTAAATTTTCAATGAGATCAAGGTTTGGAAAATCAAAATGGTCTTCTATAGTACGCTTGTGGTATCCGGTCACAATAATAATGTCTTTAATCCCGGCCTCAACCAGCTCCTCAACAACATATTGGATAACAGGCTTGTCAACAATGGGTAACATCTCTTTGGGCATCGCTTTGGTCTGGGGAAGAAAACGTGTTCCAAAACCTGCCGCCGGTATGACTGCTTTTCTGACACTTTTCATAATCGTTGAGAGAAGTATATCACGTAGTCCCTCTCAAATTCACGTCCTAATTACTAACGAGAATATTATTACAAAACCAAGAATTGCCACCACGAGGTATTCTATTACCGTCTCCAGACGCAAGTCATGATCAAGATAGTGGTGCGCCACTCCCCAGGAAACATAAGATAAAACCAAGGCTGATGCGACCGCTATCTGAAAAGCTTTATCATAAGAAAAAAGTATCAGACCGGCAAAACCGGCCAGGAGAATCCCAAAAAGCACCATATAATGGCTTAAATGTTTTAAAAAATGCCTCATAGCAAAATATCTACCGTCATATTATCTGCCCCGCTTTCAGTATTAGTATAACCGCCAAAATCATTCCAAGATAGGCTATGTGTGCAAAAGTTCTGCCGCCAACTCTGACAATTCTTTTGTGTTTTACGACTATAAAGTCAATCGATAAGACCATCAAAAGAATTCCTGTGACAAGAAGTGAAATCCCCTTCGTCGAAGAAAATGGTGAAACAAAAGTTATTGCCGACCCGGAAGTTGTAACTTGCGGAGGAGCCGCCGTTGGGGTTGGAACCGGCGTGGGAATCGGAGTAGGAGCCAGTGTTGGCTTTGGTACTACCGAACTTTTGGGCTGTATTGTGGCAGCTACTCCTTTTGCCTTGGCCTCAGAAATACTTCCCGTTTCACCATTAAGAGGGGTTCCGAAAAACTGAACTATTATCGTTGTATCTGTGCCAGATAAACTTCCCTCGATAACCCCAATACCTATCTCCTGATAATTCGGGTTTAATATATTTTCCCTGTGGGTGGGAGAGCTCATCCACGCGTTAACCGCGCTTACGGGATCCGAAAAATCTCTTGCAAGATTTTCGCCTGCATATTTATATTTATAACCAAAATTCAGGAAAAAGCTCCAAGGAGAAGTCCCGTCAGGGGCGAAATGCGCCCAGTATCCTTTTGCAAGCATGTCGTTTCCCTTGGCAAGAGCGGCTTGGGACAATTTCGAGTTTTCCGAAAGGGATGCAAGACCATTTTCTACACGTTTTTGATTTGTAAGTCTGATCACTTCCTCAGGAGAAATATTGGCAGCATAACCCAATACTCTGGGAAAAGACCTGTTTGCAAGGCTAAGAATAAATTGAAAAGAAACAAGGCCGAGTACAATTAAAAAAAGGCTTCCGGGGTGCAGGACTTTTGCTTTTTGATTATTGCTTTCATGGGGGATAAAAAGATGTCTTAAAAGATGAAAAAGCTTCATGAATCCATATTAGCATATCCTGAAGGATGGTTCCTGTGCCATAAAACGGCTGTTTCCACAATTTCTTTAAGTCCGTATTTAGGTTGCCAAGAAAAGTCTTTTTTGATTTTTTCAATTGATGCAAAAAGCGCATCGGCGTCCCCCGGACGCCTTGAGACAAACTTAATTTTTAGATCTACTCCGGCAATCTCTTTAACCGTATCTAAAATTTCCTTATTGGAATATCCCCTGCCGATTCCGGCATTGTAAACATTGCTCTCTGCCCCATCCATCAGTTTTTGCATCGCTATTGAGTGGGCTTCAACAAGATCCAGTACGTGGATATAATCTCTGACATTGGTTCCGTCGGGTGTTTTGTAATCTGACCCGAAAATCTCAATTTCCTTACCCCCCAAAGCCTTTTTGACAATATTTGGAATTAAGTGGCTTTCTTCCGGATGATCCTCTCCAATGCTGCCGTCAAGCGCAGCCCCTGCAGCATTAAAATAGCGGATACTGATAAATTTCATTCCATAAGCCGCGTCATAATCTTCAAGCATTCTTTCTAAAATATATTTTGTTTCACCATAAGGATTCAGGGGATTTTTGGGATCACTCTCCTCGATGGGAAGCTTTACCGGATTTCCATAAACTCCGGCGCTGCTGGAAATTATAATTTTATTTACTCCTCCTTTTTGCATGGAATCCAGAAGATTCATAAATCCGTAAACATTATTTTTATAATACTTTGCGGGGTCTCTGTAGGACTCGCCCATTTGAATAAAACCAGCCATATGTACCACTCCGTCAAATTTTTCCGACGTAAAAAGCGTGTCGAGTTTTTCTTTTTCTTTGACTAAATCTATCACCTCTAATCTAAAATCCTTAATTGCTCCCTTATGCCCCTGAGATAAATTATCCAGAATTACAACCTCAAAACCTTTATTTTGAAGCTCTCGAACCATAAAAGAACCTATATACCCCGCCCCGCCTGTTACTAATATTTTTGCCATATCTTTATTTTATCCCAAATCTAAGTAGAATTTCACGCGCGCTTTTGGGAAGCTTGGAAATAAATCTGTAAACAAGATACATTGCAACTCCTGCGCCGTAGCCATCAATAACAGTATCTCTGAATCTTGCCTCCCGACCCTGGGTAAACATTTGGTGAAACTCGTCGGAAATTCCATAAAGAAAGGATATGATCACTCCTAAAATTGCGGCTTTTTTACGATTCACTCCTTCACCAATTAAAGCTCTATAAACAAGAACTGCAAGTATTGCAAAAAGGATTACGTGACCAATTTTTTTAACAGCAAAGTCCTGCCAATATATCTGTGAGGCAATGGGCACAGTACCTGAAGAAAATTTATATATCATCGCTGCCCACAACACAGGGGGAAGCCACAAATTAAGAAGCGTCACTGCTTTGTTTTTCATTCTCATCAGTATAATCTTTTTTGCCATCCTTAATAATACTAAAAATTGGGATTGCAACAAAACAAACGCCGGCAAAAATCAGGATTATTGGTAGAAGCGGAAAATTGGCTTTTTTATCCGGTGACGTTTCAATACTTGCCGACGGAGAACCGGTTGGACCTGCTCGAATTCCCAATACTTCCGATATTTCGGCACTTATTGTTGCAATGGGTGTCGAACTATTAGTCCTCAGTGGAGTTTTTACGGGAGCCCGCGACGGAGTTTTTACTGGGGCCGGAGTTGGGATTTTCGTTGGAGATGGTGAAGACATAATTAATATAGGGGTTTGGGTAGGCGTCGGTGTGGGTGTAGGTGTTTGGGGTACCGGTGTTGGTTCCGAGGTCGGTGGAGAAATATTGGCCGATAGTTCGGTCACATCTGTATCTGCGACAAAATTACCGACACCATTTGGAATTCGCGAAAAAGAACGGTCTTCTTTTATATCTCCAAAACTCGTGGAATCTTTCAAGATTCCACCCGTGTCTCTAAGCTCGACACCATCTCCGGTATTGTTAAGCGCTATGCCCGTGGCAGATCTTCTGAAACTAATATATGTTCCAGTACCCAAAATGTTTTCAGGAATGGAATAGGTTTTTACTGTCCCCTGAGTATCGGAGATTTGCCAACCCGTAATAACAACCGGTTCCGTTCCCAGGTTAAAAAGCTCAATAAATTCATCTGGTTCACTACTTGATCCACTGGGATCTGGAAATACTTCATTTATCACAACCTGAGCGGAAACTTGCCGGGGCAACAATCCAAAAAATAAAATAATAAACAAAATACCGAAATGCAATGATTTTGTCCTAATGATATGAATCATTGATATATACATCATATCATATATCTATATGAATGAAGTTTAATACTATTGAAACTATAACTGAGGTGTTTAATTAAAACCCACCAAACGCAGGGTGGTTATATCTGAAAAATTATACTTATCGGTAAGAGGTCTCTCGGAACCGTTTTCCAAAAACGGATCGTGCATTATATATTTATCCCCCTCCTTGCGAAGAATAACAATAAAATGATCCGGACCTGAATAAAGTCCGGCTATGACGGGTCTACCTGCAGACAATTCCGAATCCAACAGACTCTTTGAGACTGAAGAAAGAGAAACATTGATTCCGTTTACTGTAAATGAGTGATACAGGTATCCTGTTCCCGGCACAAAAGCGTCGCTGCTGACAGCTATATCAACAGGTTTAATATTTTTTCCGTAATGGCTGGCCAGCATGGCAACTGCAGTAACCAAACATCCATAATTGGCCATTGTATAGGAGGATCCTCCCATGCCGATATTTCCCCAAAGTGAATCTCTTTGGTTGTAATAGCATCCCCAGTCATTGCACTTTGTTTGATTACTCAGGATTGACGCCCCACCCTGTCTTGTGACAAAGCTTTGAAAGGCTGATAATTGGGCTTTTGCTTGACTCAAAAGTTGCTGATATTTTGCTTCATCATTTTTGGTTGCGGAAAGTAAATTGTTTTTAGCCAACTTTTGTGCATTCAGACTTGCCTGTTGTGTCTTTAGCTGTTTTTGCAGGGCTTCCTGGTCAGCTTTTTCCCCTTGGTAAGTGGTTTGCGCATCCTCAAGCCTTTGGAGCAGATTTCTGTCCTCTTCCTGGATTTTCTGCAAATAGTGAAACCTTGAGACGGCGCTGCCAAGATCACTTGCAGAAAGTACGAAGTAGAAATTGTTTTCAAACTTTGACAGCTTATAAGTCTCAACAACTCTCGAGTTAAAAGCCAATGTCAGAGAATCAAGCGATTCCCCAAGTTGTACAATCCTTCCGCCAAGCATATTTATTTGTTCCTGAGTTTGGGCAATTTTTAAGGTTGTTAATTTTATTTGGGCATCGAATTGAGCAATTTGATTTTTTAGTGTACTTGCCTGGCCTCGGAGTTTGTTAACCTGATCCTGATATTCCTGAATTAATTTATTGCACTCATCCAGGTTACTACAGGTTTGAGCATAAGAGATTTTTACAAAACTGAAGAGTATTGATGAAAAAACAAGAAGTAGAAAGATTTTCTTAAAAACATATTTCATTGCGTAACTTTTTTCATGTCCCGGCAACAAGGCCAAGGCATTATCTCACTTTTTTAACCCTGGAGATAGCGATTAGACTTCCCGAAAGTGCAAGTACTACACCCGCGAAAATTTCTATCCCCAAGATTGCCCCAAAAAGTTCAAAAAGCCCGATGGCATCTTTGGGTAAAATAGGAATTTCTCCGAAATAGGCTACTACCGTAGGCGCCAAATAAAGGATGGCGATAAAAGCGATCGCCCATCCGAGAACTACACCAAAAAGAGTGTATATAAAAGCTTCAATCACAATTGGACTTCTGATAAATCCCTTTGTCGCTCCAATCAAATTAAGAATTTCTACCTCATCCCTTCTTCCGACAACTCGCATACTGGTAATCACAAGAAGTACCACTAAAGAAGTAATTGCCAAAAGCCCTACAAAGACAATCCCTCCTATTCTGACGTATGTAGTGACTGTTTTTAACCGTCCGATAACATCATTGAGACTTGTTTCTCCACCAAGGGCCGCTGTAAAACCAACTGAGTCAACGACATTTTCCCCCTTTAGTTCATCTATCGTGCTTTGTGCAAAAGACAAATCCGTAACCGAAAATTCTAGGGAAGCCGGAAAAATTGACGGGCTCACAAGCTGTCCCAAAAGCGGATTATCGCTTGTGGCTTTTTTATAAATAGAAAGTGCTTCCTCCTTGCTCACATACTTAACGTTCTTTATATGGGAATTTACCTGTAGTCTGTGCTGTAAATCGGCAATATCGGCATCCACCGCATCGCTTTTCAGAAAAGCAATTACCTGCGGCCTTGTCTCAAAATATGTTAGTAATTTTGAGGACGAATACACGAGAACGGAGACGAGCGTAGCCACGAAGAACGTCAGTGTCAAAACAAACGAAGCAGACAAAGCTTGAAAAGGAGAACGTCTTATATAGCTCCAGGCAGTTTTAAAATGTGTATTCATTTCTCTTCTGTTTTTTCATTATATGATAATTTTCCATCGGAAACATGAATTATCCTTTTCTTGTATTTTTTAAGAATTTCCACGTTGTGGGTAGCCATAATTATCGTTTTTCCTTCCTTGTTAATTTTTTCCAAAAGTTCCATTAAAATCTCTGATGTTTCCCAATCCAGATTTCCGGTTGGCTCGTCTGCTAAAACGATTTTGGGATTGACCGACAAAGCTCTTGCCAAAGAAACCCTTTGAAGTTCACCTCCGGAAAGTTGTGACGGGAATTGGTCCGCCTGTTTTGCCAAACCGACCAGTTTCAAAACATGCTCCACCCTTTCCTCCCATTCTGCCTCGGGAAGCCCTATGACGGCGAGGGCAACTGCGACATTTTCATAGACAGTTCGTTCCGGAAGAACTTTAAAGTCCTGAAAGATTGTGCCAATTTTTTGACGGTAGAGAGGCATGGCCTTGTCGTTTATGCCGGCTATATTCAAATTGTCTACTCTAACCTCACCCTTGGTTGGGATAAGCTCTCCTAAAATCAGTTTCAAAATTGTAGTTTTACCGGCGCCGGATGCTCCTGTGATAAACACAAACTCGCCCTTTTTTATATCAAACGACACATCATTAAGAGCCACAATTGAGCCATAAGACTTGGTAACACCCTTAAAACTGATTAAAACCGGTTCTTCTCGCGACATATTTTTGGGACACCTTAGAGTAGCAAGTGAAAACAAATAAAGCCAGTGCTAAACGTTTATTCTGTAACTTGAATCTTGGCTACATCCATAAGCCAACCGGCCTTTTTTGAAGCTAACGTTTCACCCCAAATCTGAACTTTTTTACCCGTGAACAGGTTTAGGTCGACCATGCTGGAAGTTAAATATACATTTTTAGACACTCCGCCTTCACGCTCTAAATGATAGGTACCTTCCCCATTTGCGCCTCCTTCTTTGAGTACGCCTTCGGCAGTATCATATTTAATGTTCGGGTCAAGTTTCCCAGCCTCAGTCGAAGTTACCTTAACTCCGGGGGCTCCTTTACCGGAAGTTTCACTTTTATTCATTACTTTTGAAGACAGCAACCACGCAGTAGCAACCCCTGCCAACACAACCAAAAATGCCCCCATGACGAACGGTAAAACATTTTTACGCTGAGACTCCATAACCCCAATATATCACAACTTGCAAGAAATCAACAACTAATGAATTTTAAGCTCAGCATCTATAAATTCATCGATCTCACCGTCGAGTACTCTTTCCGTATTCCCCGTCTCAACATCCGTCCGAAGATCCTTAACCATTTTATAGGGATGGAGAACATAGCTTCTGATCTGGGTACCCCAGGAGGCAGGACGATAATCGCCCTTGAGTTCTTTCTTGAGCCCTTTTGCTATTTCCTGTTGTCTTAACCACAATTTTCCACGAAGAAGTTCAAGCGCAATTTTCCGGTTTTGTTCCTGAAAACGCTCGGTTGAGGCCGTAATTACGATTCCCGACGGGATATGGGTCAGGCGAACTGCAGTTGCGACCTTGTTTACGTTTTGACCGCCATGCCCTCCCGCATGAATAAACTGCCAATCCAGGTCTTCATCTTTAATTTCGACATCCTTAAGGTCCACATCTTCCAGCTCCGGCATTACTTCAACAAGTGCAAATGACGTTTGGCGGAGTTTGTCGGCATTAAAGGGAGACTGTCTGACAAGCCTGTGGGTACCGGCCTCATGTTTAAGATAGCCGTAAGCGTAATGTCCGGTAACCCTGAAGGTAACACTTTTAATCCCGGCTTCTTCACCCGCCGTGTAGTCCAAAGTCGTCGTTGTCCACTCCTTGCGCTCACAGTAGCGCAGATACATTCGATATAACATATTTGACCAATCCATTGCCTCAGTTCCGCCTTGTCCGGCATGGATTGAAACTAAAGCGTTTTTTCCGTCATACTCTCCCGCAAGATAGGACATTAGTTCCAGTTTCTCCAAAGTTTTCTCAGCTTTGGCTGTTTCAACTTCATCCTGGACTTCATCTAATATCTCAAGTGTTTCCGTAAGTTCCTCTATCTCAAATACTTCTTTTTTAAGATCGGATAGCTCTTGCGTTAGTGTTCTTGCATTTTCGGGATTTCCCCAAAGGTCGGGGTCACCCACCTTTGTCTCAAGTTCTTCAATTTTTTTCTTTTTTTCCGGAAGTTTTATAGCCTCAATAAGTTTTTTTAAACGCACCGAGAGCTCTTCTATTTTTTGTTTAACGTCTTGCATATCTGAAGTATAACCCAAGTTCATCAAACTTGGAAAACATTAATTACGGTGCGCAAATAATTGACTTAACTTTTTTTGTATCTGCCGGGTTTAAATTTTGGAGTAGTTCAATCACCCCCCGCACTGTAGTATTTTCCATTGCAAATGAGGAAGGAATTTCACTTTTGATTCCCAGGACATGAACAAGTTTGGTACGTCCGGCATCAAGCACATCAGCAAGGGGGGCAGGAGGATTTTTCCAGCCTAAGACGGAGGTCAACGCGGTTCTTCCTCCGATTATTAAAAAACCTTCCAAAATAAGTGCAAGAAGAAATCCGAAAAATATTCCAAAGACCGCCCCTTTTAATGACCAGTCAACATAATGGCGTCTAAACTTGGCAATCAAAACCACAAGCAAAAAAAGAAGAAAAACAATAGTAATTGCCTGCCAATACGGTACGGGAAGAGAAAATTTTCCAAGACGGAAAGTGAAGTTATCGGACAGGCTGCCAAGCAGGTTTGTCATAGCAGTTCATTTTACCACAAGGAAGATACTCTTAAGGGGCTGTGGTAGGAGTTGCAGTTGGGATAGCGGTCGGGGCTGCAGTTGGCGTTGATGTTGGTTTTGCGGTAGCACCTTTTCGAAGACCTGTAATGATTACAACATCATAAGCGGTACTTGTTGAATTTACGCTTTTAACACTTTGGTAAACAGTATTTAATTTCGCGGTGATTTCGCTTATTACACTACTCGAAACTGAGCTTGAATAGCTAACTTGTGTATCTGTTGCATTCTGGGTGGGCGAATTACCTACAGTTATATTCGTATACCCGAGTCCTTTTAGTAATGTTTCCAGGTAAGCTGCCTCGCCGGTTATACCGGTACCGTTTTGAATTTGAATTTTGACTTTCGTTTTATCAGCGGCTGCTAAAGTTGGGGTCGGAGAGGCTTCGGGGGCCGTTGTCTCATCCGGTGCGGCCATATTTTGATAAGGCGTCGGTTCAGTCAAAGCAGTTCCGTTATCCTTACCCGAAGCACTCTTGTAAATTACATATCCGAGAATACCAATGAGAACCAGAATTCCAACAATTAATAAAGTTTTGGCTCCGCCATTTTTCTTCTCTCCGCCGACAGTAGGGAAAGAAACTCTGTTTTCTTGAGGTTGAGAATTTCCTTGAGAGAATCCTTGAGATTGATTTTGTGTCTCTTCCATGCTAGTGCGCAAGTATAATCATTAAGTCAACTATTTGTCAAGCGTAGTTTCTCCATGAGTATTGAGTAGAATCTTAAATTGTGAATTGTGGCCAATCGCCCGGCTGTAAAATCCCCAATTCTGAAAAGATGCGCCAAATATGCTTTTGAATATCTTTTGCAAAGAAGACAATCACACGCCTCACTTACCGGAGAATCATCTTTAAAATATCTTTCTTTGTCTGGTGAATAAAATTTATAAAAATTTGGTTTGTGGACATTAATTTCTTCCATAGAAACTGCGTCATAGACGTAGAGTCTGCCGTGTCTGGCGTCGCGGGTAGGCAATACACAATCAAAAACATTAAATCCCAGCTTATTGCATTTTACGATTTCTTCGGGTTTCCCAACACCAAGTCCGTACAAAAAATAATCTTCAGGAGTATTGTCGGCAATGGTTTTTGCGGACTCGAAGTCAAAATTCCCTTTTTCATCAATCGGCCAGCCACCATAACCCAAACCGTCAAAACCAATTTTTACAAGCTCTTTTGTACAATATTCCCTTAAATCCTGATATTTTCCGCCCTGAGTAACTCCTAAAATATATGGTCTTTCGTCCTTGCCCAAACCTTTCCGATCACAAATTTTTAAAAACTCGTCTTTGCTGCGCTTCGCCCAGGAAATTGTGCGATCAACCGATACTTTGGCTTCATCGTAATTTGATTTTGGATCGGTAAAATCGTCAAGTACCACAACCATGTCGCTTTTAAGCTTCATTTGAAATTCAATGGATTTTTCCGGAGTAAGAATTTTTTTCGTCTTTTTTGTCGGATGAAAAACCGCACCCTCATCCGTAATTTTACCTTTGACATTACCCGATTTAATCACCGACATCACCTGAAACCCTCCCGAATCAGAGATTATTCCACCTTTAAAATCCATAAACTTCCCAATCCCGCCAAATTTTTCCAGAACATCTCCTCCAAGCCCCTGCCAAAGGTGAAAAGTGTTTACCAAAATTCCCAGAGTTTTTGTTCCCTCAAGATCGGATGTGTCAATTGACCGCACAACCGCACGCGTGGCGTCGGGAAAAAATATCGGTAAAGATATGTTGCCGTTTTTTGATTTAAAAAATTTTTTTGTCATTGAAAAATTTTGAGAATGCCAAAACCTGCATAAGACAGTGTAATAAACTTAATCAACTTTCCCGAAAAAACCGCTACCAGATATCTCCATACTGAAATTCCCGATGCCCCGGAGATAACCCCCGTCAGGTCAAAAAGAGGATTGGGAAGGACAGCTAAGGCAAAAACCACCCAAAGTCCGCCTGTCTTCATCCATTTTTTAACTTTTTCAACTTTTTTATCTTTTTTTATAAACTCCCCACCCCCAACACCTGCATAATATCCGGTAAGCTCCCCCATAGTTGACCCAACCGCCGAAAATACTCCGGTTAAAATCGGGTTAAGAAAAGCCCCCACGGCAACGGTTGTAGCCAGTGCGGGAACCGGTAAAAATATTGTTGCGGACCCGACCAGGTTGGCAATAAAAACGCCAAGGTAGCCAAGATCTTGAAGATTCTTAATTTGTTTTCCAAAAATAAAAGCTGAAATACCTAAAACTAAAGAGAAGATTAGGATAAAAACCCTTAAACGTTTTTTACTCAATCCGGGTTTGAACATTACTCAACACCTAAAAGTTCGACCTCAAAAATAAGTGTCGCTCCTCCCGGAATCGCGCCGGGTATCCCTGAGTCGCCATAAGCAAGAGATGAGGGGATGATTAACCTTCTTTTCCCTCCAACCTTCATGCCGGCAACCCCCTGGTCCCAACCGGGTATAACTTCACCTGCTCCCAAGGTAAAGATAAAGGGCTTATTCCTGTCGTAGGAGCTATCGAATTTTGTTCCATCGGTTAATGTCCCAACATAATTTACAGTTACTTTTTTGCCGGTAACAGCAGTGTCCCCGGTACCTACTTTTTCATCTTCAATTTTTAATTCAGTTACATTCATAATCGGTGTTGCTGAAGTTGATGCACCCACAACCGTTGGTGTCCCTACAGTAGTAATGGTAGCAGATGGACTAGAGGTTTGTAAGGCCGTGTTTTGATTTTTCTTTCCGAAAAAAGCAAAAATTCCTCCGGCAACAATCAGAAGTACAAGAAAAATTGTTACAAACAAATATTTCTTTCCGGAGTTTTGACTACCCTCAGTTTGTTCATCCATGGAAGTTATTATAGCAGATTAATTTGGAGGCAGCTGCGGATAATGACAGTGCTTCCATTTCTTTCCGCTCCCGCACCAGCAGGGATCGTTGCGCCCGATTTTATTTGAAGAAAATGCGGGAACACCCTCCCTGGCTGTGGCGGCAGCGTCTCCGACAAGTCCTGTTGTGTCGCTAGTATCCAGATTTTCACGAGCTAGGTTCAAAGGAATTTCGGATTGCGGTGCAGCTACCCCAATTCTGAAAATTCTATGGGAAAGCTCGGAGTCAATTTTCCCAACCAAATTTTCAAACAAATTATATGCTTCATTTTTAAACTCAACCAAAGGATCGCGCTGTCCATAAGCTCTCAGGGTCACACCTTCCCTTAGGTCATCAATATGGTCAATGTGGTCCATCCAAAGGTGGTCAATTGATCCTAAATAGGCAAATTTTTCAACTTCGCGCATAACAGTAGGGGTCAAATCTTTTTCTCTTTTTTCATAAACATCTGAAAGAACCTTCTCCATAAATTCCTGGATTTCATCCTGAGATCTAAAACCCTCAATTTGAGACTTAATTCTCTTAAGCGAAGCATCATCAAAGGGAACTACTTCAGCAAGACCTATAGCCAGCCTTTCGGAATCGAACTTTTCGTCAACTTCGGATTTGCCCATAGCCACAAGATTTTCCAGTTGACCGGTAAGTTTTTCCTGAATCTCTTTTTTGACATCTTTGGAATCAAGTATCCGACGGCGCAAATTATAAACAATTTCTCTTTGTTGGTTGGCAACATCATCGAATTCAACCAATCGTTTTCTGATATCAAAATGGAACCCTTCAACTTTAACCTGAGCCTGTTCTATAGCACGGTTAATAAGCGCATTTTCAATCGGTTGATCCTCCGGAAGATTCAGCCTGTCCATAATTCCCCCAATTTGCTCTCCACCGAAGATTCTCAAAAGATCGTCTTCCATTGAAAGATAAAAACGCGAAGATCCCGAATCTCCCTGTCGTCCCGAACGTCCCCTTAACTGATTATCAACCCGCCTGGCTTCGTGTCTTTCGGTTCCGATAACATGAAGCCCTCCTGCCTTGAGAACTTTTTCATGAATTTCGCTCCATTTTTTGTAAGCACCTGAGGATTTATATTTTTCATCATTCATTCCTGAAATCCTATCCGGTGCTGCCCCTCCGAGAACTATATCAACGCCCCTACCCGCCATGTTGGTGGCAACAGTTACCGCTCCGGGTTTTCCGGCCCCGGAAATAATTTCGGCCTCCCTTTCGTGATTTTTGGCATTGAGAACGTTATGGGGAATTTTCTTTCTTTTAAGGTATTCCGAAATAATTTCATTTTTCTCAATTGAGGTTGTACCGACCAAAACCGGCTGTCCCTTTTTGTAACACTCCCCAATTTCATCAACCAGTGCACCATATTTGCCACGCAAGGTTTTATAAATGACATCGGGTAGGTCGCGCCTTACCATTGGCCTATGGGTTGGGACCGCAATAACTTCAAGTTTGTAAATTTTTCTAAATTCTTCCGCTTCTGTCGAAGCCGTACCCGTCATACCGCTTAGATGTTCATACATTCTGAAGTAATTTTGGAAAGAAATTGTTGCCAAAGTTTTACTTTCTTGTTGAATAGGCACTTCCTCTTTTGCTTCCACCGCCTGGTGAAGTCCGTCGCTCCAGCGTCTGCCAACCATAAGGCGTCCCGTAAATTCATCGACGATGACAACCTGATCTTCTTTAATGACATAATCTTTATCCTTTAGATATAAAGTTTTTGCACGAAGAGCATTCTCAATATGATGAATCGATTCAAAATCTTTCTCATAAAGATTGTCTATCCCGAGGATTTTTTCTACCCTGGTTATTCCTGTTTCAGTCAGAGTTGCGCTTTTTGCCTTTTCGTCAATTTTATAATCCGTATCCGGATTGAGCTTTCCAACCATTGAGGCAAATTCATAATATTTTTGGGTCGGTTCCGTATCGGGTGCTGAAATAATAAGAGGTGTTCTTGCCTCATCAATCAAAATTGAGTCCACCTCGTCCACAATAGTAAAATAGTGGCCTCTCTGGGCCATTTCAGGCAAGGATGAAACCATGTTATCTCTAAGATAGTCAAAACCAAATTCGTTGTTTGTTCCGTACAAAATATCACACGCATAGGCGGCTTTTCTTTCGGAAGGCTTAAGATGAGCAAGTCTTTCATCACCGTGGGTTGAATCCGCAAAATTGGGATCGTAGACAAAAGATTTGGTTTCCTGAATAATGGAACCTACACTCATTCCCAAAAGATGAAAAACGGGAGCATTCCAACCGGCGTCACGGCGTGCCAGATAGTCATTGACTGTAACAAGGTGTACCCCTCTTCCGGTTAGGGCATGCAGATAAAGAGCCGGGACTGCAGAAAGAGTTTTTCCTTCTCCGGTTTTCTGTTCGGCCACTTTACCTTCAAAAAGGGCCACCGCGGCAATCAGTTGAACATCATAGTGACGCATTCCTAAAACCCTGTAGGAAGCCTCGCGTACCAATGCATAGGCTTCAGGAAGAAGATCACTCAAGCTCTCCCCTTTTTCAAGGCGTTTTTTAAACTCTTCAGTTTTTTTGGTGAAGTCTTCGTCTTTTAATTTTTTAACTTTCGGCTCAAATGAATTAACCTGATCAACAATTTTTTTAATCCTATCAACCTCCCTGGCGTTTACATCCAAAATCTTAGAAAAAATGTTTAACATACCAATCTTTACATTGTAGCAGATTTGAAGCTATTTTGAACAAACAAACATTAAGTTTGCTTCAGGATAAAACCAGTCGACTTTAGAAAAGATTTTTTCAAGTCTTTTACCGAATTTTACCGCCTGAGGTCTTTTGTCTCCAAAATAAAGACGGTTAAAGACAGCAACACCCACTCTTGAAAGGTGAGACCTCACAAGACCTATATAATTTTCGGTTTCAAACTTTTTGGGGTATTTATCGCCGTTATATAAATCAACAATCACCAAATCAAATTTTTTCTCTATTGTTTCCAATTCTTTCAGTGCATCCCCTATTTTTATTTCAACACCAAACTCATCGAGCCTTAAATGTTTTTTACCCAATTCCACCATAGCCGGATCGATATCTACTCCGGTAATCTTTGCGTCCGGCCAGTTTTTTCTTATTAATTTTGCCGCCGTTCCTCCACCAAGACCAAGAATAAGTGAATTATGAATTACAAATTTAGAATTATGAATTTTACGGAGAGTCGACTTCCAAATAGTTTCTACTATTCCGCCGGATTGAGTTAAACCTTCCGCTTGAATATAAGTTCCGAAACCGAGACTTTTGGAAACCACAATTTTGCCATTATATTTTGATTTTCGCACCGATAGAATTTTTATTCCAATCATGATTTATTATACTTGTTTCGGATTTTGTTTGGTGATATAAAATACGTAGTGACAAACATACCTTTACCTGAACTTTTAAGGCCAAAAACGTTGAAGGATTTTGTGGGTCAGGAAAATTTGGTCGGCCCGAACGGCATCATACAAAAACTTCTGATTAACCAATCAATCAACATATATTTTCCGTCCTTAATATTTTGGGGACCCCCGGGAACAGGTAAAACTACTCTTGCAAGAATAATCGCAAATAGTTTGAAAAGAGAGTTTTATGAGTTCTCAGCAGTTAATACAAAAGTAAAAGATATTGAATCACTGATCCAGAACAAAAAGCAGTTGAGGCTAACAGATGCTCCGATTGTTTTTCTCGATGAAATTCACCGATTCAATAAAGCCCAGCAGGACAAACTTCTTCCTCATGTAGAACACGGCGATATAGTTCTCATTGGCGCCACAACCGAAAATCCTTCATTTGAAGTAATTGGTCCGTTGCTTTCCAGATGCCGGGTTTTGATTCTGAAACAGCTTTCAGAAAAGGAGTTGTTAAAAATTCTGGGTAGAGCCCTGAAATATCTTAAAAAGAAGTTGGGCAAAAAGGCAGAGAAATTTTTACTGGAATCATCAAATGGTGATGCAAGAGTAATGCTTAATGTTTTGGAAATTGCTGCAAGCCTGATTAATACCCCGACAATAAAAATTCCGGACTTGGAAACGGCACTGCAGCGCCGTCAATACACTTTCGACAAACAAGGAGAAGATTTTTTTAATGTAATCTCCGCTTTCATAAAATCCATGCGGGCAAGCGACGTTGATGCCGCGCTTTACTACCTCGCCCGGATGGTGGCAGCAGGACAAGATTCGCTTTACATTGCAAGACGAATGGTTGTATTTGCTTCTGAAGATGTTGTTTCCCCCACCGCACTGGTTGTTGCCAACGCAGTTTTCCAAGCTTGCAATACCATTGGCTATCCTGAGTGTCAGGAAAATTTGGCGGCAGGGGTGATTTACCTGGCAACCGCCAAAAAAGACCGCTCCGCATATAACGCCTACATGGAAGCTCTTGCCGATGTTAATAAATACGGCAACCTCCCGGTTCCCCTGAAAATCAGAAACCCTGTAACAAAGCTTATGAAAGAAGTTGGATACGGAGAAGGATATGAAAAATACGACACTCAAAGCTACCTTCCTGAAAAATTAACGGGGAGGAGATATTATAAAAAACTTACATGATATATATCATGATAGTGAACAATTTTACAAAATGATTTCCAACAATTCCCTGTTGTATTTTTTTGTCAAATCATTATCCTTGTTTTATTGATGGAGAGAGAAAATAATCCAAATCCATTTCAACAAAGTCCCACAAACAAACCCGCAAGAATACCGTGTGAAAATCCTCGAATAAACGGATCAAAACCGTTTGAGATATTGAAAATTTCTGAGGAATGCAAAAAACACATCAGACGCGATGGAAGAAAATAACTATTCTATTTTTTCCTTCCCCATCCATTTTTGAAGAACTTCAGGGATTTTAACGGAACCGTCTTCCTGTTGAAAATTTTCCAAAATTGCCAAGGGGACTCTGGACATTACAATCGCGGTACCGTTTAACATGTGGACGTATTCCGTCTCACCGATATCTCTTCTAAACTTGATATTTAAATTTCTGGCCTGATAATCGGTTACGTTCGAAGTCGAGGTCACCTCTCCATAATCCTTCCTTCCGGGCATCCAAGCCTCAATATCAAATTTTCTTGAAGCCATTGCACCCAGGTCCCCTGTGCACATCTCGACAACCCTGTAGGGAATTTCCAAATCTTGAAAGATTTCTTCTTCCATATTAAGTATTTCCTCATGGAATTTTTCAGAATCTTCGGGTTTGCAGTAAATAAACATTTCAGTTTTTGTAAATTGATGTACTCTATAAAGCCCTTTTGAATATTTGCCATAAGCGCCCGCTTCCTGTCTAAAACAATGGGAGTACCCCACATACTTTAAGGGAAGTTTTCCTTCCGGAATTATTTCGTCAGCGTGTGCTCCCGCCAAAGTTACTTCTGCTGTAGCAATAAGTCCCAAGTCCGTACCATCAATAGTATAAGTCTGTGCCTCCTGCCCTTTCGGTGAATATCCTGTACCAAGATAATATCTGCTTTTAGCCAAATCCGGAGTCATAACCGGTAAGTATCCTTTTTTTGCAAGTTTATCCAAAACAAAATTGGTCAAAGCAAGTTCTAAAAGGACGCCGTCGCCGTAAAGAAAAAAGAATTGAGATCCGGTCACTTTCGCCCCTGTTTCAAAGTCCAGTATCCCTAATTTCTTCCCGATTTCCAAATGATCCTTCGCTTCAAAAGCAAATTTTGTCGGGTTTCCCCACTTCCTTATCTCGACATTTTCTTTTTCACTACCCCCAACAGGGGCTTTTTCTGAAGGCAGATTTGGAATTTTGAATAGGGTTTCTTTATATTCGGCCTGAACTTTTTCAAGCTCCGGTTCTTTATCTTTCAAATCTTCTTTTAATTTTTTAGCCTCTTCAGAGGGTTTCTTCTCCTTCGCAATCCTGTTTCTTTTTGCACGAAGCTGTTCAATCTCAAGAAGCAAACTCCTCCTCTTTTCATCTAATTCCAAAACTTTATCAATCAATGAGGGCTCAAAGCCTTTGTTGCCAATTCCCTTTTTAACCAAATCAACGTTTTCGCGAATGAAATTAATATCCAACATATTCTAATTATACCAACACCTAAGAAGCACCATGGGCAGTAATTGTCATGATGCTTCTTTTCCTAACCAACTTAACCACTTTTTACTTGGAAGCTTTTTTACCTTTAACTGCCTTTACTTCCTTTTTAACAGAATTTCTCATTGATAGGCTGGCTTTAATTATCATGAATTTCATGAATACAAAGCTAACCAATGAATACACAAAAAAGACTGCCGATACGATAACTATCCATTTGATCGCAGAGTAAGGATTTATTTCAGGAAATACGAACCCAAGTCCGAAAATTAAAATTAGTCCGAAAAATGACACCGCCAAACTCAAAAGGAAGTCATTTGTGACATTTTTGCTCATCCATTTCATTTTCATCCAAAACATTTCATCTTTCATTTTTTAATCACCTTCTTTCCATCCTCAGGTCTTAATAGAGGAAATAGTACTGTCTCACGAATTGATTTTCCTGCCAAGAATGAAAATAGCCGCTCGCTAACCCCAAACCCTGATGTGGGCGGCATTCCATATTCCAGCGCCCGCACAAAATCGTTGTCTTCCATTTGTGCTTCAACATCTCCTTTTTCCCTCATTCTTTCCTGCACTGCAAATCTTTTGGCCTGGTCTATTGGATCATTAAGTTCCGAGTATCCGTTTCCATTCTCACTTCCCGCAATTATAATCTGGTATCTTTCGACAAACTCGGGACTAGCCTCCATCCTTTTCGCAAGGGGTGAAACTTCAACCGGATGTCCGGTCAAAAATACGGGACCGATAATTTTCTTTCTGACAGCCTTCCATAGAGAGTCAATAAGGCGTCCTTTTTCATCAGACTTTTTATATTCAATTTTTCTTTCATCGAGAGCCTTTCTGATATCTTCTTCAGAGGCCTTGGAAATATCTATTCCTGTTTCCTTTAAAAGGGTTTCCCTATAATCGATTTTCTTCCATTCCGTATCCAGATTGACCTTACTTCCTCCGATTTCAAACTGCAGTGTCCCAAAGGTTTTTTTTGCGACATATTTATACATTTCTTCAACTAATTTCATTGAATCTTCATAGTTTGCATACCCCCAATAAAATTCCATTTGGGTATAGTCCTGAAGATGCTCACGATCAATTCCTTCGTTTCTAAACTGGCGGCCGATTTCAAAAGTTTTATCAAAACCACCAACCATTAATCTTTTTTGCCAAAGCTCGCCCATCGAAATTCTAAGGTAAAGATCAATATCCAACGCGTTGTGGTGGGTTGTAAATGGATTGGCATCAGCCCCACCTGCGGTATTTTCCAAAACAGGAGTTTCAACTTCCAAAAATCCTTTATCGATTAAAAATTCACGCATCGACTGCCAAAAAAGGGATTTCTTTTTGAAAAGTTCCCGCATATCGTCGTTTAAAAGCAGATCAACATAGCGCTGTCTATATCTTTCTTCTTCATCTTTAAGTCCAAACCATGTAGATGGAAACGGACGAATAGACTTGGTAAGGAGCTGAAATTCTTTAACACTGACGGTTGTCTCCCCTGCCCGGGTTTTTGTAACTTCACCGCTTACCGCTATAAAATCACCCATGTCGAAAAGTTCCAAAATCTTAAAATCCTTACCCAGAACTTTCTCCTGAAACAAAATCTGGATTACCCCGGAAGCATCTTTAAGATCCATAAAAGCAACTGCGCCGTGTTCACGAATCGACCAGATTCGTCCTGCAACAAGAACATCTTTTCCCATCAAGTCCTTTGCTGTGGAAGTGGGAACGTGCTTGCCGGAAATTGTGATTTTGGAAGGATAGGGATTAATTCCCAACTCTCTAAGTTTTTCCAGTTTTTGAAGTCTAACCTCCTTAATTGTTTCGAGTCCCTTTGCCATGCCCAAAGTATATCTCAACTCAAAGAAAAATCGAAGCGGTAATTATTCTATTGCCAATATTTCGTATTGGATCTTTCCTGCCGGAGCTTCTACCTCAATGTTATCTCCTACTTTTTTACCCACCAATGCTTTACCCAAAGGGGATTCATGGGAAATCTTTTTGTTTACCGGATCCGCTTCCCAATCGCCAACAATATTAAAAATTACTTTATTGCCGCCCACCTTGACGGTAACCTTTGTTCCCACATCAACGTCCCCCGTCTTTACAGCGGGTGCAACCACAGCAGTTTTGATAACTTCTTCAAGTTCTTCAATTCTGCCGTCAAGAAATTCGAGCTCTTCTTTGGCACTTTGATAATCGCTGTTTTCACTCAAGTCTCCCTGAGAACGAGCGTTTGCCAACCTGTCAACCAACTTCGGTCTTTTTATATCACGAAGCTCTACAAGCTCTGCCTTTAAGGTTTTCAAGCCTTCCTGGGTTAATTTGACATCGTTTTTCATAATTTTTGAAAAAAAATATCCCTCTTTCATCCGGAGGGACCCTAAAAAACTGTTTCTTTTTTAGGCCAACGAGGGATATTCTATATAGCTTTGATGCATATGTCAAGAAATTCAAACCGTATCAAAGTGTGGCTCGCTATCTGTAGCTTTGGAACATCCTCTATTCTTATTTGAAAGAAAAATATACCCACATCTGTATTACTAGTAGACAGTAACAAATGAAAGGGGGTGAAATAATATGAATAAAACAATTTTAGCTTTATCAGCAGTTGCATTAGGGATAGGAGCATTTTTTGCTACCTCCTCAAGTGCACTGGCTTACAGGGGTGACCCTAATGTTCAGGGTCCAAACTATACAGCCGAAAGGCATGAAGCCATGACCAAGGCATTTGAAAATAAAGACTACAATGCATGGAAAGAACAAATGTCCGGTCGCGGCAGAGTTACCCAAGTGGTTAACGAAGGAAACTTTGCGAAGTTTACCGAAATGCATCAATTGATGCTTGACGGAAAAACTGCAGAGGCAAATGCAATAAGAACCGAACTTGGATTGGGACTGCAAAACGGTTCCGGCCAGTTTGGGGGCCACGGCAGAAACGTTAATCGTTAAAAGCCGGAAAGTCATTACCAGACCTCACCTAAAAAGTGGGGTTTTGGTAATGGAAATGGGGAAATATATATGAACGGGATTTATACTAAAATAGAGATTTATGAAAGACATAATAAAATTATCAGACGAAAAGATAGTCGAGGCGATTCGAAAAAAGGACAAGGAACTCTTTGTTCATATAATAAAACGATATCAGGATAAGCTTATGAGATATGCTAATTATTTAGTCGGGGATGATCATAAGGCCTCCGATGTTGTCCAGGAGTCATTTATAAAGACCTATATAAACTTAAATGGTTTTGATACCAAAAAAAAATTCAGCAGTTACATATATAGAATTGTTCATAATGAGGCCATGAACTTAATTCATAAACAGAAAAAACAGGTTTCATTGAATGAAAACAAAGATTTCGATAGCGGAATAGATATTGAGGACGATTTTGTTAAAAAGGGACTGACAAGCCGCACCCATAACTGCCTAAGTCAAATGCCGGTTATTTATAAGGAACCGTTATCACTTTTTTATCTGGAAGAAAAATCTTATGAAGAAATAAGCGATATTTTAAGAATTCCGATGGGCACGGTCGGAACAAGGATTAACCGCGCCAAAGTTATAATGAAAAAAATATGTCAAAGAATAAAACAATAATACCAAAAAAACATCAAGAAGTTGATTTCGGAAAAGAAATCATGTCGAGAGTTACATCCGGCGAGATTGCTATGAAACCGAAGTGGTATTTTGTGGCCGGCTCTGTCTTTATGCTTTTCGGAACAATTGCTGCGGCAGTTGCGGCGGTATTTCTGATTAATCTGACGATATTCCTCCTCCGAAAGCAGGGTCCGGGTTACGGGAAGCTGGCGATGATGTATGGCACTTTTCCTTTCTGGATTCCAATTTTGGCAATTTTGGGAATAGGGGTTGGAATATTATTGCTTAGGAAATATGATTTTTCTTACAGAAAAAACTTTTTTGCCATAGCCCTTGGTTTTATTGCCTCGATAATTATTGCTGGATTTGTTATCAATCAGCTGGGACTCAATGACCTCTGGTCACGCCGGGGGATGATGCGAAAGTTCTATCAAGGGATTGAAAGCCAGGGAAACATTATCCCGAATGGTTCGGAAAGAGGAAGTAGGCAAAACGGCTGGGATAATGGGTATAATGGAAATTGACAGTTTATATAGCAAATATGGTAACAATAAAGGAGGTGAATAATAGATGAAGAAATTATTATATGTAATCCCTGTGTTAGTTGTCTTTGGTTTGGCCTCTACTGTTTATGCTGCTAGTAATGGAGCAGGTGCTCAAACGGGTCAACAGACCCAACAGCTACTGTACACATCCCCTTCTCCAACAGGTAATCAGGTCCGAAACCAAGTTACAACTCAGAATCAAGGAGAGGATTCCCAATTACAGATTAATACCCAAGAGCAGGCAAGTCTTGGAGGAGAGCCGGAAGAAGGTTCACAGAACCGCAACCTAAACGCAGTTCAGAATATGAGCGAGGTTGCCAAACAGGTTCAGGCACTATTACAGGTGAGGACATCCGGAGGAATTGGTGATCAAGTAAGATTAATTGCCCGGGAACAAAATCAAGCCCAAACCCGGATTCAGGAACAGTTAGATAAACTTGAATCAAAAGGAAAGTTGGCAAGATTTTTAACGGGTACAAATTTTGAGGCGATTAAAAGCCTTGAGCAGCAAATTCTTGAGAATCAGTTAAGAATTCAGGAGCTGACCACGCTCGCGACTCAACTTACCTATCAAAGCGATATCACAATGGTACAGGAAACCATACAAGCTTTGATCCAGGAAAACACATCCCTGCAGGATAAAATTGCGGCAGAAGTACAAACCAGAAGTCTATTTGGCTGGTTGTTTAGATTGTTTGCCCAATAAAAATTGAATAATATGCCGGCCCGGTTCAGTCCGGGTTGGCGTATTTAGTCCGACGAGGAATGTTATGTCTCTTGACACCCCCCTGGGGTGTGTGTTATATTTCTTTCATGAAGTCAATTACTCAGCGCCTCAATAATATTACCGGTCAGATTGAAGGAGTGAAAAAGATGGTAGATAACCAAACTGACTGCATTCAAGTATTAACCCAACTAAAAGCTATTAAATCGGCCGTAGGTAGTGTAATGGATTCAGTCATTGATGAACAATTTAATACATGCATGAAATCCTTGAAAAAAGAGGACAAAGATTTATTAATTAATATAAAAAGCTATGTCAAAACCAATTGATTTAACACCGGTTAATTTTGAGAATGAGGTCATAAAATCAGACACACCCACGCTGGTCGATTTTTGGGCACCCTGGTGCATGCCGTGCCGAATGATGGCACCGGTACTTGAGGACATGGCCGATAAATTTGAGGGGGAATTTAAAATCGCAAAATTAAACACGGAAGAGGCGCAAAACCAAAGTTTGGCAGCGATGTTCCAGATTCAAAGTATTCCTAATATGAAAGTCTTTAAGGATGGCAAAATCATCCATGAATTCATAGGTTTTAGACCGAAAGAAGTTTTTGAGAAAGAGATTTCGGGCCTTTTGGAAAAAATTAATGTTTAAACAAAACGAAAGCAATTTGGATAAAAATATCAGATTAGTAGTTGGTGCTCTGGCACTTCTTTTGGCTGTATTTGTTTTTACAGGTGCCTTGCAAATTGCGGCATTGGTAGTCGGAATCTTAGGGGTTTTTACTGGGCTAACCGGTTTTTGTCTTATCTATCAAATATTGGGAATAAAGACCAAGTGACCCACCTTTCCATTGCTCCGAACTTTTCCGTGGGGGAATTTGTAAAAGAGGTTGAAGAATAGAGGGGAGTCTTTGGAGAGTTAAATCTTCTTTGAGCTTTTTTCAAGCCACGTTGCAACGTCTTTTACATCCGTTTTTTTCAAAGCTACTTCTAACGAGATATCGACTAATTCATTTTGGCCCACAGCAATTCTAAATCTATTAATTTCTAGAAAGATTAGAGCAGAAACGGTTCCTGTCCTTTTATTTCCATCAACAAAGGGGTGGTTCATTATCAGAGAATGCATCAAAACCGCTGCTTTTTCAAAAATGGATGGATATAAGTCTTTCCCTCCAAAAGTGGTTTGAGGTCTCATTATTGCAGACTCAAAGAGAGCAAGATCTCGTATTCCATGACTTCCGCCATATGTTTCTATCTGGTTATCGTGAATCGCAAGAACCTGCTCGAAGGTTAGAAAGATTGTGTTAAACAATTTTATTTCAATGCCAGCTCGCTGAGAGCTTTTCCATATCTTTTATTAACACCGTCCAGAATCTTCAAAAATTCGGGCGTAATGGAGGAAGATACTTGTTTAGCCCCAGCTTTGCTAACAAAAGCAGTGCCTACCCCGAGCCCCCGATCAACAATAACCTTATCTCCAGGCTTGAAACCCAAATCTTTCGGAAGGGCAACTACGTTGCTATTCCCCGCCTTAAATACTGTTTGTATTTGCATGTAAGTACTATGTTATAACAAACCCCAAAGTTTGTCAACATATACTTTGTGGGCCTGATAGTTCCAGAATGGAACTCTTTATATGCCTACCTGGAACGAGTTTATGATACTTTTGAAAGGTTTAACCTTCAACCCATTGAATTACACTATCAATAACCTCGAGTTGTAATTATTTGCAGTGATTTATTGAGTAAACTTAAAAGTAGAAATTATATTATTAATCGTTTCAGTTTCGTTTAATACGCTCTCCTTATTAGGAGAATAGAAATCTAACTGATAAACCCAGTTATCTCTTTTAATTGCATAAATTGACTCAAATCCAGGCGGTTCCTGTCCACCCTTATACTCGTCAGTGTAATGAACTGCTGGTTTTCCCGATATTGTAAGATCAGATATTTTAATTAATATATCCCCGCCGGTTCGCAATGTTCCGATATTACTTTTGAATACGAGTGTGTTTCTGTCAATACTTGGGTCTTCATACCAAATTCCTTTCTGAATAGAAAGGGTTACTATATTATCTTTATTATTTATAATGTCCTTATTATTATAAAAAAATTTACCTTCTATATACCCACCATTTGGGGCTTTTTGCCTGGGGTAATTATACCAAGAAGGCGGGTACATAAATGAATATTCACTATTTATCTCATCCTTATAAATTAGCCAGTTTGTAGTTGGGTTAGCGGTAGGTTTTATAGTGGGTGTTGTTTGTGTTGGGGAGTTAGTTGCTACAAGAAACGGAGTTCCTACGGGTGTGGGGATGGAATTTCCCTTGTTAGTCCCAAAGTAATACGCACCGGCAATTGCGATTAAAGCTATAATAATAACAATTAAAATTGGGGTAAACCCTTTTTGTCTCACGATTTAATATATCACGTACACAGCAGTTAATAAATGATATATGCTTGTCTACCTTTTGAGACTGGAACACTTTTAGCCTCGGAAGATAAGAAGTAATAGAAGAATCACTAAATTCTAGCCTTAAGGTGAACGCTTACGAACAAATTCGAACTGACTTCAAGCGTGTTTCCTCGCTCACCGCTTCGCGGCTCGCTTAACACATTTTAACTCAGCGCGATTTTTTGTTGTTTGGCTTCGCCAAACTAGAAACACAAACTTCAAAACAATAATAGCACAAACAAGTGCTTTGCGGATGACCGCAGGGCACTTAATCAACTCCGTTGATTAGCCGTATTTTCGGCCAGTTGACCGCATTGCGGTAGTACGGCTACGGTTGCGGTAACCGCAACCGATAAAATGAACACATTTCAGTCGCAATTTGCCTTTACAGGCAACTACCCAAGTGCTACAGGTAGAACAGGTGCTTACGCACAGCACTTGGTTAGAAGATAAAACAACAGAACCATTGCTCCTGAAATATTCCCTAGCGGGAATCCTGCCCAGCACGAAACACCACAAAGCTTGCAGGGGTGTGGCTTATGCCATGTGCATGGGCAGGAGATACACAAATAATAAATTTAAAGATTATTCAAATCGTTCATTCTAAAAACTAAGTACAAAGCAATTTCAACTGTCATATTTCTGCAAAGCCTCGCGTCATCAGGTCGTGATTTTAATCTATGCACACCCTCGTTTGACAAAAAGTGTCTTAATGCAATTATCATTTTACCTTGGTCTTCCGATATTAATTTATTTTTAATAAAAAACTTAGCTACAGCCTCTGAGTCTTTCTCGTCTACCTTTTGCCCATCTTCATTATTAATAGTAATAGCTATGTACTGAAAAAGTCGCTCAGTAAAACTTCTGATTGTCCCTATTACATCTTTAAAATCAAAGTTATTACTTGCGGTGGCAATCTTGTAATCAATTCTGTCCAAAACTTCAGATAGATCAGTTGGAAAATTGTGTTTCTTAAATTCATTTTTTAAAGCTTTTTGGTCATTATTAATTTCATCATTTGTCCCTGTAAATATCCTACTTTTCAAATCCATCATTTTAATAATATTCAACCTCTTATGAAGTGTCTTTATACTTGTTGAGGCAGATATATAAATGGAGGGCATGCTTCTAATTTTACTGCCTAACTCATTTCTAGTATTAATAGTATCGTCAGACCATTTATAAAGGTAATCAATTTGATCTCTGGGTATTATGTGCCATTCGTTTTTTAATACGTCACTTATTAATGAACATACGAGTCCAATTGCAGAACTATTTTTATATATCGGATCAGTGTCAACCAACTTCTTAAAGGCTATATTACTTTGATTATTATGTAAGAGAAAATTGTAACCAGTCGTAATATTCTCGAAAGGGTTAGTACCAATATCAATATAATCTGAGATATCTTTAGTAAAAGTATCTTTGTCTTTTGGTGAAAGCTGTACGTAAAGTTTGACTAAGCTATCTACATGCTCATTCACAAAGGTAACTTGAGAAGTATCTTCAACAATTTCTACTTGGAAAAAAGGGACATAATTTATACTTGGTTGATACTGTGAGTTTGTTAATATGGTTTTGATATCATCACTGTTATATTTCATTTTTTTACAATAAATACTGACTACCGTTCCAGTTCATAAACTTACCATTAAATTCATCTTTCCAGTTTTTAGTAATTTCTAATATATTCTTTGCTTGATCATATGGAGTTTGATCACCTTGTTGATTCATATCTGTCTTTACTGAACCTGGATGTACTGCAAAAGTTTTAATGTTTTTTGGAAGTTCTTTTGAAAGTCTAAAAGTCATCATATTTAATGCAGATTTACTTGAAGCATATCCATAATTTGGGTAACCACCTTCAAATTCGTCATGGGTAGATGATCTACAACTTGAAACATTAATTACAAAACATGGATCAGATTTTAAAAGATCAAAAAACTTTTGGACGATGATTATTGGAGAGACTGTGTTAACATTAAACATTTCTAAAATTAGTTTTCTGTCTAAGTTTTTTAATTCACTTACTTTTTCTTTGTGTCCGTTTGTTACTGAATCTTTATTTACTCCTGCATTATTAACTATTAAATCTAAGATATCTGTCTTTGAAGAAATTGTTTCAAAACACTTTTGAATGGAGTCATCACTTGAAACATCACAAACGATATACGCCAAATTTTCTTTATTTTTATAATCCTCTTTTATTTCTCTAACTCCGGCGAAAACAAAGTACCCTTGATCTAACAGATAATCAACAAATCCTACCCCTAAACCTCTACCTGCACCTGTTACAAATGCGTATTTCATGGAATTAATATTTTGTCATTTTCCCTAATTGATAAATAGTAACCAAAAGGATCAATAAGTCTAAAATCTTTAGTTCCCCAAGGTTTAGTTTCAAGTTCTTGCACAAGATATCTTTTATCAAGTTTGGTCATTAGTTCGTTGTAATAGTCATCTAAATTACGATTTGTTATATGTATGGCGAGTTCAACACCATATCCTCTGATTGTAGCTTTAGGAAATTGTTTAAAATACTCTTGATTATAAACTTCTTCGTTTCCACAATAAAAAGCTAAAATACTTGTGTCTCTTTTTATCACTAAATACCCTGAGGTTCCTTTTGGTTCATACTCCCAAACTTTTTCAAAACCTAACTTTCCATAAAAGTCTTTTACCTTTTCAAAATCATCAACATGGAGTTCAATAATTACATCTGTCAATGCTAGATTATTTTGTATCAAATAATTTTCAATAAGTTTTATATCATCAATATCTTTTTGACGTACATTCTCTTGCTTTGCCCAGCTTTGTTTTACTTGATAAAGAAAATTTACAGATATATATCTGACATCTTCGATAATTGACGATATTTTTTTAAGATCATCGAACTTGCGTGACTTTCCAAGAACAAACCAATCAGTACCAATTTCAAATATATCTTTTTTTAATATTTCTCTACCGAAAGCTGCTTCTACTTTAAAAGTACGACTACTCTTTAGCTTGTTGTAGCTATCATCATTTACAACAACATCGATATCTTTACTATCTCTAATCTTCAAGGCCTGCAAAATTCCTGAGCCAATAACTACTCCGTTTCTAGAATCAATACCTATTTCTAACAATCTTTTTTTAAAATCAGTCATGTTTTTATTTCTTTCGTAAAAATAGTGATTGGAAATGAAAACCAGCTTGTTTTCCTTGAACATCAATCGTTTCAAATTTAATAACTTCAAATTTATCTTTCGCTATCTCTTGTATTGTTTCATCTGAAAGGAACGAGAAGAAACGAGGTAATCCCATTTTTGATTTATCTATAATTGTTTTTTCTTCTTCAATACCACCATAAACACCAAAGAAGAAAATACCATTTTCATTAAGTGTATTATGTATTTCATCTAATACTTTTTCTATATCTTTTCTTGGAACATGAAGTAATACATTAAGCGAGAATATTGCATCAAACTTTCTTTCCAACTTTCCTAGATCATACAAATCAAGAGCAGTTGCTTCAACTCCTCTTTTTTGACACATTTTAATCATCTCATCAGAAAGATCAGTCGCTAATACTTCAAAACCATTTTCTTTGAAGAATAATGAATCAAGTCCTGCACCAGCACCTAGTTCTAAAACAGTTTTTTTATTTTCTTTCTTTAGTAAGTCAACAAAGTATTGTCTTAGATCAAGTTTCCATTGATCTCTTTTTCCTTCAGAATCATCTCTTCTTTGTGCATCTGCGTTATATGCAGTTTTTAGTTCTTGTTTAAAATCATTCATATTTATAATCCATTTACTAACAAAACACCTACTAAACTCAATATTGCACCGATTATTTTTCTTGGTAGATTGTCTTTTTCTTTAAGAAGTATTACTGAAAGGATAACTGTCAAAACGCCACCAAAAGCATTTATTGCAAATGCTTGAGAAACATTTGGTACAACTTGAAGTGCAGCAAAAAAAGCGACTGCAGATATTCCATAAAGTCCACACAACAATGCCATCTTCCAAACAATGTTTTTCTTTAAGTAATCTTTAACATTGGAAAGTTTTTTTGGATATATTATTGCTATTAATATTCCTGGTAATAAAAACCCAATTACTACATATGAATATGGATCAAAAAATTTGACTAAAAACCCGTCATTAGTATTTGCAAGTCCAAACGCTATAGCAGCCAAAAAGGCATAGATTTCCCCCTGTTTAAATTTTAGTTCAAATTTTTTAATTGAGACGACAACCACACCAATTAAAATTAAAAGTACACCGAATAATTTGTCGACTGACAAATTTTCTTTAAATACAAATATTGAACCCAAAACAGCAAACAAAGTTTTACTTGAAAATATTATTGTAAAGTTAGAAGCTTCTGTTGTTTTTAATGACTTAAATATAAAAATGTTTGCAAGAGCATAAAGAACTGTCATAACGACTACGCTCCATGAGATATTCGCCAAGTCAGGAATTGGAATACTGCCATTTATTAGTAAAACTAATATCGTAGTTACAAAAGCGACACCTATTTGAAAGAATATTGAAAAAGATATTGGATCGCTTTTATCTTCCTTAAGCAACACTCTTTGCATTAAAACAGAAACAGAATAAATTAGAACACTAATACCGATTAATATTTGCCAACTCATAAATGTATTATCTCACTCGAATATTACTGAAACAATAAGATATAGTTGAAAAAGTTTTTTCACGATGTAAATTTATAATTGAACTCAACTTTTTGGATTACTTTTTTTAATGACCACTTTGGACAATTTGAAGTAATTCAGGTTGAGTTCGCCAGAGTGGTCATTTAAGTTGTAAAAAACTATAAGACAAACAGAACTTTAAAAATTTTTGCATTTTGATTTGAGAACAGAACAAAAACGAAGTTCGGCAGGCACTTTTGTTAAACGAGCCCCGCAGGGGCGAGCTAAGCGAACCGCGAAGCGGTGAGCGAGGAAACACGCTTGAAGTCAGTTCGAATTTGTTCGTAAGCGTTCACTGATTCAGATATGTCACTCAAAAATGTGGCAGGGTGGGGACTGCCACATATGGAATTGAGCGTAGAATAGCCCAAATTGTATGAAAATTGCAGGTGTTGGTCGGAGAAAAGGAAAACAAATCAAAATGCAAAAATTTTTCAGACCTGCGGGTCTGTAACACAGAAAACATAGAAAAATAATTAACTGCCAATGAAATACATAGCATATGTAAGAAAATCTACAGATGAGAAAGACAAACAAATTCTTTCCCTTGATCAGCAAATTGCAGAACTCAAAGAATATGCTTCCAAACAAAACTTGGAAATTTTAGATTTTGTCTGTGAAGCAAGAACAGCCAAAACCATTGGGCGTCCATTATTTGCAGAAATGCTAAAAAGGATAGAAAATGGGGACGCCCAAGGTATAGTTTCATGGCATCCTGATAGATTAGCTAGAAATAGTGTTGATGGTGGAAAAATAATTTACTCGTTAGACACTGGGAAACTAATTGATCTAAAATTTCCCTCATTTTGGTTTGAGAATAGTCCACAAGGAAAATTTGTACTCAATATGGCCTTTGGGCAGTCCAAATATTATGTTGATAATTTAAGTGAAAATGTTAAAAGAGGTATGAGACATAAAGTAAGGCTTGGAATTTGGCCTGTTGAAGCACCTCTTGGGTATTTAAATGACAAAAATACTAAAACCATTATTGTTGATCCTGTTAGAAGTAAAATTGTCAAAAAGTGTTTTGAATTGTTTGCAGAGGGAAAGCATTCTTTTAGTTCAATATCAGAGTTTTTGTATATAAATGGAGTTGTTACCCGTTTAGGTAGAAAAATAAACCCCTCAACTATTAAAAGAAAGCTTTCCAATAGATTTTACCTTGGAATATTAGATTATAAAGGTGAGTTACATAAAGGAATTCATAAACCTATTATTAGTAAAACACTTTTTGATGCAGTCCAAAGGCAAATTAATAGAATTGAAAAACCAAGGTACAAATTAGGCAAAAATTTTCCTTTTATTGGTTTGGCAAGATGTGGAGAGTGTGGTGGTGCTATTACTGGAGAAGAGCATCTAAAATTAGTTAAGCGTTTACATAAAAAAGTTAGATATGTATATTACAGATGTTCTAAAAAGTTTGGTGTCTGTAATCAAAAATACATATCAGAATATAATCTTGCCAAACAATTAAGAAGAAAAATTAGAAGCATATTCATTCCAGATCAATGGAAAGAAAAGTGGTTAACATTATTAGAACAAGACAAGATTGCAGAATCAGTCAAAGCTAAAGAAAACACAGCTTTGACTGAAACAGAACTACAAGCTACAGAAACAAAATTAAACAAGTTACTCAATGCATATTTAGAAAATGTCATATCAGAAGAAGATTATAAAATAAAAAAGAATGAATTATTCAATATTAAACTTCAACTTCAGGAGAAAATTGAAGAAATAAAACAACATGGGAGCAGTTGGCTCGAACCACTAGAACATTTCATAATGAGTGCCTTTCAGGCACAAAAAATCGCTGCTGAGAAAAATGAATTACAAAACTTAGCAAGTTTTGTTAGAAGTGCCTGCTCGAACTTTTTCCTAACCGACCAACACCTGCAATTTTCATACAATTTGGGCTATTCTACGCTCAATTCCATATGTGGCAGTCCCCACCCTGCCACATTTTTGAGTGACATATCTGAATCAGTGACCCCATTGGGACTCGAACCCAAGTTACCAGGATGAGAACCTGGTGTCCTAGACCGCTAGACGATGGGGCCATGTGCGTATTTTACCATGAGGAAAGCCAATTTCCGAATGGCAAGCTTGTCTTACCATGAGGAAAGATTAATTTGCAATTAATGTCGCAGATATCGGAAAGTATTTTTTACTAACTTTTAGTTTAGGCACCCAGGAAACCAGGGCAACTTTCAGTACATCTTCAACTTGTTCCGCAAAAACAAATTTAATATCTTTTTTAACTTGGGCCGGAATGTCATCCAAGTCTTTTTTGTTATCCTTGGGTACAATTATTGTTTTTAAACCAGCCCTATGGCCCGCAATGGATTTTTCCTTTAACCCTCCGATTTCAAGTACCCTACCCCTTAATGTCACTTCTCCGGTCATACCCACATCCCGTTTAACAGGAATTCCTGTCAAAGCCGAAACCAAGGCTGTGGTAATAGCAACACCCGCGGAAGGACCATCTTTTTGAACCGCACCTTCCGGAACGTGTATATGAACGTCAATATTTTCGGCAAAATTATTTTTAAGACCAAGCTCGCTAAAATGTGATCTGGTCCAGGTAAACGCGGCCTTGGCAGATTCTTTCATAACATCCCCCAGTTGTCCCGTAAGGGTTAATCTCCCTTTTCCGGGCATTAAAGAAACTTCGATAAAAAGAATTTCTCCGCCAAAAGGAGTTACCGAAAGGCCAGTGCTCATTCCAACTTCATCTTTTTTCTCGGCAATTTGAGAGGTAAATCTTTGACTGCCCAAAAACTTTCTCACGTCCTTCGCCTCAATCCTTGCCGGAAACTTTTTCTTTTCGGCAACAAGCCTGGCCACTTTTCTGCAAACTCCAGCCAGACTTCTTTCCAAATTTCTTACACCCGCTTCTCTTGTATAGCTGCCGATTACTTCTTTAAGTCCGGCATCCGTTATTTCAATTTTCTTTTCATTTAATCCCTGACCCTCGATTTGCTTCGGCCAAAGGAACTTCTTGGCAATCTGGAATTTTTCTTCTTCCGTATAACCCGGGAATGTGATTACTTCCATTCTGTCTCTTAGGGGTGCCGGAATGGTATCTAAAACATTGCCTGTACAAATAAACATTACCTCGGAAAGATCAAAAGGAACTTCCAAATAGTGATCGGAGAATTCTTTATTCTGTTCAGGATCCAGCGCCTCAAGAAGGGCACTGCTAGGATCGCCTCTAAAGTCCACCCCAATTTTGTCAATTTCATCGAGCATGAACACGGGGTTTTTGGTTCCGGCATTTTTCATTCCCTGAATGATTCTTCCGGGCATTGCTCCAACATACGTTCTTCTGTGGCCCCTAATCTCTGCCTCATCCCTGATTCCACCCAGAGAAACCCTGACAAACTTACGGTTTAGTGCTTTGGCAATAGATTTTCCTATTGAAGTTTTACCGACACCGGGAGGACCGATAAAACAAAGAATTGTGGGGTGTCCTTCGACTCGTTTTCCCCGACCATGATTCAGCTCTTTTTTGAGCTTCATTACGGCCAAAAATTCCAAAATACGCTCTTTGGCTTTTTCTATTCCATAATGTTCATCCTCCAGTATTTTTGAGGCTTTCTTCATTGAAACATTATTCGGACTGACCCTGCTCCAAGGCATATCACAAAGCCAATCAAGGTAGTTCCTTATATAAGCTCCTTCGGGGTTGTTTGGAGACATCTCGCTTAATCTTTTAAGTTCTTTATCCGCACGGTCCCTGACGTCCGCCGGCATTCCGGCACTTTTTATCTTTGCTTTATATTCTTTAAACTCCTCATTGCTGATTTCGCCCTCCTCATCCATTTCCCCAAGTTCTTCTTCAATGGTTCTTTTCTTCTCCCTAAGCATGGCTTTTTTCATCTGGTCCTCAAATCTTTTTTGAGTTTTTGAAGAAATAGTCTGCTCAATTTCGAGTCCGTTTACTTCCTTGGTTAAATATTCCAAAACAATTCCCAACCTCTTTTTAACATTTGTTTCTTCCAAAATTTTCTGTTTTTCAGTGGATTTTATTTCAAGAAGGGAGGCAACTTGGTCGCTTATTTCAACCGGTTCGGCATTTCCGGAAACCAGCTTCATTACAGTCATGACTTCGGCCTGCTTCCCCAAGTTTATTGCTTTTTTAAAAAGTTCCTGAATTTTTTTGGCCAAAAGCCCAATCTCCGGAGTTTCCTCCAGCTCTTCCTGAATTTCTTCAACTTTGCCAATTAGGTATGGCTCTTCGGCAATAACCTTACGGAGACTGATTCTTGCCTGACCTTTGATGAGAGCGTGAATTTCCC
>Ga0209416_1000076_pt1 | contig 114618 bp, 117 predicted proteins | sample RifGroF1_FD_184001 | JGI IMG/M metagenome (GOLD analysis project Ga0209416, IMG submission 184001) | Groundwater microbial communities from Rifle, Colorado, USA - Groundwater F1 (SPAdes) (version 2) | ecosystem: Environmental > Aquatic > Deep subsurface > Groundwater | place: Rifle, Colorado... | reverse complement strand
CCTTCGCCCACTCCAACGCAAACTCCAACTCCAACGCCTACGCCAACACCCACCTCGAGCCCGTGAAGATGTATAATTCCTTCAAACGCATTTTTGGGAAGCATAGGAGGCACATGAACCAGTCAAAAAACGCAATCATTCTTCATGGAACAGGTTGTTCCCCCGATTCCTATTGGTTTCCCAGTATCTCAAAACATCTATCTCGATTAGGTTACGATGTTTGGGTCCCCCAACTCCCCGATCCCGAGTTCCCCGATTTGTCGAAACAGCTTCCCGTGGCACTTTCTGGAATATACAACGAAAACACTATTTTAATTGGACACTCTTCGGGGGGGCACTCGTTTTAAGTGTGCTTGAACACCTTCCCGTTCAAATTCATAAGGCAATTTTAATTGCAAGCTTTGGTCGCATATTGCGCATCGACAAAGGAACGCCCCAGCCCATTCTCCAACCGGAGTACGATTGGGAAAAAATCAAAAGTAACGTTCGCGATCTGATCTACATTCATTCCGGGAACGATCCGTGGACCATCGACGAAGAGGAAGGTTTGTATATGTGGCGAAAAACCGGAGGCACACTTATTGTGCGCTCCGACGAAGGCCACATGGGATCCGATAGCTTCAATCAGCCGTATAAAACCTTCCCATTGCTTGAAAAGCTGCTCGAGCTGGATTATTCGCAGGAGGCGGTGAGAGGATAACTTTGTTTGACAATCGACTAATAAGCGACTATAATTAGGCTAATATGTTTATCCCAAGATATACGATTACGGATCAGCTTTTGGCAAATATCAAGCAAATTACAATCCTTGTTCAAGAGCTAAACAATCGACATTTTTCTCAACCAGTACTACTCGAAATGGAACGTGTAGCTAGAGCAATATCAACATATGCTTCCACTAGTATTGAGGGAAATCCCCTTCCTCTTACAGATGTAAAAAAAATCCTAAAATCAAAACCGGAAAACATCAGAGATAGCGAGAGAGAAATTCTAAACTATAATCAAGCACTGATTTTTTTAGAACTTCAGCGCGTGCGCAAAAATTTTACATTAACGTTACGTACAATTCTCAAAATTCACAAACAGGTTACTGATGGATTACTTCCGCGATCTGACATTGGTACACTACGTCAAAAACCAGTCGTCGTTCATAATCCTCGAACGAGAAAAATAGTCTATCTGCCACCCGATGTCGAAATTGTTCAATCATTGATGAATGAATTGGTTGAGTTTATTCATCGAGAAAGTGGCACTATTGATCCGCTCATCCTTGCCGGAATTTTTCATAAACAACTGGTGATTATTCACCCATTTATGGATGGGAATGGGAGAACAACTAGACTGGTTACGAAAGCGCTTCTGGCAAACATGGGATTAGATACATTTAATCTTTTTAGTTTTGAAAACTATTATAATCAAAACGTCACCAAGTATTTTCAGATGGTTGGTGAATATGGGGATTATAACGATCTAGTACAGAAAATAGATTTTACGATTTGGTTAGAGTATTTTACTGGAGGAATCATTGATGAGCTTTTACGGGTTGAAAAATTACTTCCAAAAAGTGGTACAACTCCCGAAACTCGTTTGGAAGTACATCATCACGCGATATTAGATTTCATTCAAAAAAACGGATTTATTTTTGATCGTGACTATTCCAAGATAACAGATCGAGCGAAAGCCACTCGAGTGCTTGATTTTCAGAAACTTTTAGATTTAGGAATGATTGAACGAAAAGGTGGGGGTCGTTCCACGTACTATACGATTAGAGAAGATTGAACAAAATACATATCAAATCTCCTTCCCCTTCTCCGTCGCAACCCTTCCTTGCGGAGTGCGTTTAATCAGTCCCAGTTGCATCAAATACGGCTCAATCACCTCCTCGATGGTTCCTGCATCTTCGTGTGTTGCGCTGGCGAGTGTGCCGAGTCCTACAGGGCCACCGCCGAAGGTTTCCACAATCGCGTGCAAAATGCGTCGATCGGTGTCGTCCAAGCCAAGTGGATCAATGTGTAGCAATTCGAGCGCCTCATGGACGGTGTCGCGCGCAAAACGATTATCGGAACGTACTTGAATGTAATCGCGAACGCGTTTCAGCAGTTTGAGTGCGATGCGGGGGGTCCCTCGGGCGCGCTGGGCGATCTCGATCGCGCAATCGTTGGGCACCTCGATATGCAAAATGTTACCCGCTTGTAACACAATCTTTTCGAGTGTTGGAACGTCGTAATATTCGAGTCGATGCACCAAACCAAACCGATCGCGAAACGGCCCGGCCATCATTCCCATGCGTGTGGTCGCGCCAACAAGTGTGAACGGCTGAAGATCAAGTCGAATTGTTTTTGCGGACGGCCCTTTCCCAATCACAATGTCGAGCGCAAAATCTTCCATTGCAGGGTACAGCGTTTCTTCCACAGCTTTTGGAAGGCGATGAATTTCGTCAATAAATAAGATGTCGCCTTTTTTGAGGTTTGTGAGAATCGCCGCAATATCTGCAACTTTACTCAATGCTGTTCCCGAAGTCACAAGAATATCGGTTCCCATTTCTTTTGCGATTAAATGCGCGAGCGTGGTTTTTCCAAGTCCAGGAGGACCGTAAAAAAGTGTGTGATCCATCGCCTCATCGCGTTGTCGCGCTGCCTCGATTGCGATATGAACCGCTGATTTTATTTGATCCTGACCAATATATTCTTTCCATTCTTGTGCACGAAGTGAAGCAAGAAGTCGTTCTTCTTCGGGCGTTGTTTCTGCTACTTGGTTAGAAGTTGAGAGCGATTTCATGCCACTTTCCTCGATGATAGTGCTTTCATAGTTGATTTAATCAATTCTTGCGTTGTCTGGTTCTCCGCTTCTGTCAACGAAAGTGATTGTCGAACGGCGCCTTCCTCAAATCCAAGCGCAATCAGTGCATCAAAGGCTTCTTGTTTTTTGGGATCCATTGGCGCAAGATCCAACATTGATCCTTTTTCCAACTTTCCTCTCAGTTCAATGATAATCTTTTGTGCGACTTTTTTTCCAACGCGAGGAAATGCGGTGAAGAATGATACATCTCCGTTTTTAATTGCCCCAAGAATATCGCGAGGCTCGGCCTCGGTGATCGCGAGAGCGGTTTTTGGTCCCACGCCCTGCGTTTGCATTAACATCAAAAATAACTTCTTGTCTTCCAAAGAAGAAAATCCATACAAACTGAACTCTTCTTCTTTTATATGCGTGTGAATATACACCGTCCCCTCGGTTCCAAATGTTCGCCATGTTCTTGCGTTCATAAATACCGCATATCCAACACCTCCACATTCCACAATGCAGTATGTGTCTTGCCAAGATAGTGCGCCGGTGAGTTGTGCAATCATATGTTGAATCCGCGAGCCGGTTAGCGAAGGCGCATCACATGTGTGTACGCAATTGCAATCGCATCGAGCTCATCATCTAGTTTCGGGAGTTTTATGGGATTTGTCAAGATGTGTAACATTTTTTCGATTTCTTTTTTTGTTGCACTTCCGTTTCCCGTCACCGCGAGTTTAATTTCTGGTGGCGAATATTCACAAATCTCAATTTCGCTATGTTGAGCAAGAACGCCGAGAATGACTCCCTTTGCCTCGGCAACGCGAATTGCGGTTTTTGCACTCACAGAAAAATATATTGATTCGATTGCACATGCTTCTGGATGATGTTTTTCAATAACTTGAGCTATTTCGCGCTGAATCTGTCGATATCGATCCATCACGCTTTGCGTTTTTGAAGTTTGAATTTGTCCACTCTCAATAATCTCAAAAATTTTTCCACCACCGCGAGCAATGCACCACCCCACCCGATCATATCCAGGGTCAATGCCAAGAACAACATGTGCACTCATACTTGGCATTATACCTGACCAACGAGTGTCGCGCCGAGTTTTTGCGCTTCAGCGATCAACGATTGGCGAATCTGCGCCGCATCATCGGTAGTGAGTTGTTTTTCTTCCGATGAATAAGCCACACGAAGAGTGACATTTTGATGATACATCGTCACAAACTCGACGTTTACAATTTTTGAATCCGCATTTCGCATTGAAGAAACAAACGCACCAATTTTTAGGTCTGCGGGCAAGGTGAAGGTTAAATCCTCGCGAATTGGGGCAAACTTTGCGAGTGGATGATACTCGGGGTTTCGAGCGCGCACATATAACACGCGAGCCCATGTGAGATCAACCGAGAATCGATTTTTTGGAAGTGTCGCGAGCGTTCCTACATCAAGAATCTCATCGCCCTGCGTGTGGATCTGAATCGTAACAAAACTCGCCTGTTCTTGTTTGAGTTCAACAAAATTTGCGGGAATATGCAGTTCGCATAGAAGCGCGTTGAGATATCCACGCACAGTATCAAGTGATTCTTCACTCGTTATTGTGAGATGCAATGACTCGAATGGAAGATCATTTTCTTGCGGATGATACAGATTTGCCAACTCGAACACCGTGAGTGGCGCATATTGTGCATTTTTTTCAAGTATTTCGAGATGTGATGGAATCATAGATTGACGAAGATACACATGCTCCTCATTTAAAGGATTTTGGATTTTCAAGTGTGAGCTTAATTCAAAACCAGATTCCCTTGCTACATCGGTACTCACGGTCGAATATGAATACACTTCTTGTGCACCTAGATCAGCGAGTACTTCTTTTACTCGATGTTCCAAAGCAAAATCGGTGTTCGGAGGGTAGATTGTAGGGATTCTTGTATCCAATATTGCACTTGGGAGATTGTGATATCCGTACACGCGCGCAATTTCTTCAATAATGTCGGCGGAAATCGCGAGATCGGGACGCCATGTCGGTGGGGTAATAAAAAAAACATCACTTTCTTGCTCAACCTCACATCCAAGTCCAGATAATATTTTCACACACTGCGCTGGAGGAATTTTAATACCCAAGTAGCGTTGAATTTCTTGTTGATCCACGCGAATCTTTTTCGACGCATTCTTCTCAGGAAAAATATCGAGTATTGGTGACTCAAACTTCCCGCTCGCTAGCTCGCGATACAGTCGCAGTCCACGCTGGAACGATTCCAAAGCAAGTGTGGGATCAAGTTCTTTTTCGTTTAACTGCGCGGCTTTTGTTCGCAACGCAAGACGCATCGAGGTTCGTCGAATATTTTTTGTGTGCGGATGATCAATGAAGAATAAAATACGTTTTGTTTCAGGACGAACGACACTGTTTGCAGTGCCCATAATTCCCACAAGATCAATAATTTCATCTTTTTTATTTGCAATAACAATATCGCCTTCCGCGAGAGTTCGCGTGACGCCATCAAGTGTGATCGTTGATTCACCATCGTGCGCTGATCGAATATTCATCGTGTCACCAAGCAAATCAGCATCAAAAACATGCGATGGATGTCCAAGTTCGAGCATAATGTAGTTCGTAATGTCAATCAAAACTCCTAATGGACGAATATCACACTGCAATAATCGTTTTTTCATCCATTCTGGCGACTCTCCATTTTTAACAGAAAGAACGCACGCAATGACTCGTGAACACAATCCTTGCTCATCCTTCACGAGAACAGGAAATGTACTCACATCAGTAGTTATATCGTGTGTAGCAACCAAAACAGGAAGAAGCTTTGCTTGAACATTTGACTGTGGAAGAATCACCGATGCTTCGCGAGCAATTCCACGAATACTCGCCGTATCCATGCGATTTGTTGTCACTTCGATATCAAAAACATTTTCACCTTCACGATTTTCTATGCGTTCAATCGAAGGTCCGGATAATGACAATAACGATTGAAGTGTTTTTGTGTTCGCCGAAGTTTGCAGGTGTTCAAGTAACCATTGATGAGGAACAAATATGTTCATTCTTTATTTTCCTTTCAATCTATTTTCACAGTATTCACGTGCATACATATTGTACTCACTAAAATTGTTTCAAAAATGAAACATTTCCTGAATACAGCAAGCGAATATCATCTAGCTTTAATCCTTTTCGTAAAGTGTATGTTCGTTCAATTCCCCATCCAAAAGCAAAACCCGTGTATTCATTCGGATTAATTCCACCTGCTTTTAACACATTTGGATGTACCATTCCTGCTCCGCCAACTTCATGCCAACCGCTTTTGCAGAATCGACATCGCTCACCTTTAATGAAACCTGTTCCATCACAGAGTGTGCAGGAAAAATCAACCTCAAATGATGGTTCAGTAAACATAAAATGGAATGGGCGAATTCTTGATCGAGCTCCAGGACCATAAAACTCGCGTGCAAAGTGATCAATTGTTCCTTTCAAGTGTTGAATGGTGATGCCTTTATCAACAACAAGTCCTTCGAATTGATGAAACATTTCGGTGTGCGTGACATCTGCCTGCCTGCGATAGCATCGCGCGATATTGATCATGCGAATCGGCGGTTTGCTTTCCAGTCGTTGCATCTCGCGCACCTGCCCATTCGAGGTGTGTGGCGTCAAGACCATTTTTCCAAGTTGTGGATGATAGTACGGTGAATCAACTAAAAACGTCTCCCACTCGTCGCGCGCGGGGTGATCTTTTGGCATGTTGAGTGAGTCAAATGGGTACCATTCCCAATCGACCTCGGGGTAGCGAACGTGCATAAACCCAATGCGCTCAAAAATGCGCGTAATCTCGTTCATCGCAGAAGAAATCGGGTGCACGTGCCCTTTTTTCTGCGCAGAAAGTGGCGCGGTGAGGTCGAGGTCGAGGGTGTGGGCGACGGATGCTTTCTTCACAAGCACGAGTAAGCTTTTCTTAAGTTCGTTTGCGATTTTACCCGCGATTTTTTTCTGATCTGTCTCAACCTGTGGTAGCATTTGCATTAATCCAGCTAAATCACCTTTTTTTGAAAGAATTTTATCTACGATTTCATCAGAGGTGAATGTTTTTGATTTTTCAAGAATGATGTCTGCGGACTGTTGAAATGCTTCAAGTGTGATATTTTTTGCAGATTGTTCAACTTTTTTTGAAGTTTCGATCTTTTGCGCCGGTTTCTCAACCGCATACACAATGAAACTGGAATTATTACGCTTTTCAATTGATTTTATTCTAATATTCCAAGATTCCCCCGTTGATAGGAGTTGCGTTCCTCCATCCGGTAATGGAAATTGACCGCCAACATACATAATGCGAAGTTGCTTGTTCGACGGTAGTTGGTAGGGGAACGAGAGCCCTTTTTTCTCGAGTTCTTCTTTTGTTGTAAACTCAAAAGTAATTGGCAGATTTTCTAGAATAACCTTATTGGTTTCTGCTTGAACTTTTTCAAGCATCTCTGGCTGAATCTCAGTTGAATACTCGACCGAACATTCTTTTTTAATGCCGTGTTCACCATTTATTGCTATTGCATCCGGCAGTATACGTTTAACCGCTATATCAACAAGATGTCCAGCGGTGTGCTGTTGCATTTGAAGATATCGCCATTCCCAGTCAAGTTCAAGTTGAACAATCTCGCCCACAGTGACAATTCCCTCAAGTTTTCCCGTATGACGAATTAAACCTCCGTTAAATGAAACGTGGGAAACGAGAAATGTCCCTTGTGAGCCGCGAATAGCGCCTTTATCAGACGCTTGTCCCCCACCTTGAGGATAAAAAAGCGTTTTATCTAGAAATAAATGCGTCGTATTTCCTTCAGTTTTAATATCAAGCACGGTGGCAGATGCTGTTTTTTGAAAAGCATCATTCAGATATAATGTCTGTGTTTGTTGCGCGTTATCCATATTTTTCTCCTCTCTCTATTCTATACAAAAAAACTCCCTTGTGGGGAGCTTTTGTTCGCGAACAGCTTTCCCCACCCTTATTTCTTGGTAAAAAAGAAAAATGATGCGGAAAACGTGGTCAAATTCATGTTATTTTTCCACCAGCTCGACGATTTTCTTGAACATGGGAAGATCTCGTGCAGAAAACTCTGCAAGCATCTTGCGGTTCAGTTGAATATTTTTATCCTTCATTGCTTTGATAAATCTGCTGTAGTTGATCGTTTCTGTGACCGTTTTCAACCCAGCGGAGATACGTGTGATCCACAACGCGCGGAGGTCTTGCTTTCGGCGCTTTCGGCCTTCGTAGGCGTACTGACCTGCATGCATGTCCGCTTCGTTCGCCACCTTGAACAAGCGGTTCTTGGTCATGCGGAAACCTTTTGTGCGGGCTAAAACCGCTTTGTGACCATGTCTTCGGACAACACCTGTTTTTGTTCTTGGCATAATATTCCTTTTTTGTACGATTTGATTTTACGCTAACTGCAACATCTGTTTAATCTTTTTTGCAAACTTTCCACGAACCTGCTTCATGATGCGACCATCACGCAATGCGCGCTTTGATTTATGGCGACACAAGTGACGGATGTTTTGCGAACGCATCATCACTTTTCCTGTGCCCGTGATCTTAAATCGCTTCAACGCGGCCTTGCGGACTTTTTGTTTACTGTTCAAATGTGGTTTGCGAGACATGCTTCTCCTTATACTTGTGTTGATTCGTTTGATTTCTTCACTTTTGCCTTTTTGACCGGGGTCAACTGAGCCATCATGATCTTCCCGATCTGTTTGGGTGCAATCTCGACTGCCGAACAGTCTGAAACCGCATCAATAGCGCGGAGCGCTATTTTTTCGATGATGTCCCTGCGGGCGTTCATGCGACCTTTGGACTTTACCACAAACCGCACTTTATCGCCACCCTCCAAAAACGCTCTGGCGCGACGCACGCGGAGGTCAAAATCCCCTTGCGCCATCACGGGGGTAAGTCGCAACTCTTTAATTTCCGAGATCTTCGCTTTTTTCTTCTCGTCCTGCAGTTTCTGCTTCTGTTGATACTTGAACTTCGAAAACTCGATCAACTTCGCAACGGGAGGCTTCGCGTTTGGGGCGATTTCAACGAGGTCTACCTCGAGTTCCTGCGCCTTTTGTAACGCTTCACTTTTTGTAAGTAACCCGACCATCTCCCCTTTTTCATTCAAGACGCGCAACTCTGGCGCCAGAATGAAATGGTTCACTTTATAAAATGACTTGCTACTTATGATTCCTCCTTTAGAAACTTGGCCAACGACCAGAAGCGTATTGTATCAGATAGGGTGGATCGGAGCAAGGCAGTGGAGCGAGTTCTTCCGATGGCGAAGTAAGGGTTTTTTCTGGTATTCCCGTTGTATTTGTTTTTTCTTCGATAGATCTAATAGCTCTCTCAAAAATCAGTTTAATACTAAAAATGTTTGCTCTTGTGAGTCGTATTTTTGATTGTGGATCTGGGAATAAAGCGGTGACTCGATCAATAATATTCCGACATTCTGGAAGATTTGAAATGGTCGGTGCAGCGTTTTCTCGTTTTCTGATCATTTCCATAAACTCACGAAACTGTTCATGCGCAAGATCTAAATTGGAAAAATCATCGAGAAAAATAGTCAGAAAATCTTTAATTGAATATTCTGTTATGAGGTATGGAGTAATATTTTCGTAAATCGCCTTCAATAATCCCTCACGTGGATAAGTAGTAATACCGTCATGATTGCAAAAGAGGTATTGTTCTCCTGAGTTTGAACTGTTGCGCCAGCGTGCATATGAGGTGAACTGTGCGACAATTGAAGAAATTAAGACCTCGCCATAGCGTATATCTTGTCCTACATTTGATTCGAAAAACTTTTGAATAACACGGCGAATAAAATGAGCTGTATCGATGGTGCCAACATTTTGTAGCTCTAACGTCCAAAAACTTAGAGGTTGACTATTTTTTTTCGAGACCATCTCAGCGACTTCATAAATCCATGGCATTTGATCCGATTTTGAGTCATAAAACGCAATTGTTTTGCCAGCGAGATTTGAGGTACGAATTCTATTCTCGAGGTTGGGGGTTTCTAAAGGAAGAAGCTCAAATAAAGAATTTGCGGTTGTCCAAGCTTGAATAAGTTCGCGTTCAAGATCTTCTTGATGGATTCCGTTTACAAGAAATTTTGTTACTAGATCCTTTAGCGTTTCTGCTATTTCTACAACCGTCATGACGTTGAGATGTTCTTTGATAAGCCCGGCAACAATGAGTTGATAGTAATCGCTGTCTGGTACTCCCCAAATTCTCTCTCTGTCCTTTTCCATATGCGTCCTTTCTCAACTATATCGAATGTGGCATACTGTACCCCTCCTTCCTTCAAAAATCAATCGCGGGTAGAATAACTGGTATGAATAAGTGGTTTCGCGTATTTCAGATTGTTAGTTTTTGTTTGCTTTTTTCAGCGCATATTTTTTTGTTTTTCAGGCTTCATCTTGGTGAGTATTTTGCTGGTCGCGTTCCCCTTCAAGACTTTGATATCTATATACAAACCTCGAGGGAATTAATTCATAGAGAATTATTTCAAAATCCACACCCGTATCAAAACGCGATGCTTCACACCGCGGGCGCTCCCCTCATGTTCGCGCCGTTTCTCCCGCTCTCGCCATTTTCGATAGAAGCGGCGCGGTCGATTTTTGCCATTTTATCGGTGTTGAGTGTTGGGGCTTCCACGTGGATTTGGTCGGGGTTGTTTGTGAAAAATCGGCGCAGTCGCGTGTTGCTCGCGCTTACCCTGAACGCAATCGTCTGGCTCACCTTTCCCGCACGATTCGCGTTTCAAATGGGGCAACCCACCCTCATTATGATGTTTTTGATTACGGTTCTATTGATGCGTCGCCCGCGATACGCATTTTTGTATGTTGCGCTTCTTACAATACTCAAATCACATTTTTTATTGATGGGAATTCTTTTTTTGCATTCTTGGAAAAAAATGGTACTTTTTGTAACAGCGCTACTGTTGACAGTAGCGGTACTTTCTCCGGTGATAAAACTGCAATACTATGTCGATTATGTGCGCTTCGAGTTCGCGCAACACTTCGCCGTTCGTCCATCGATCCCCACCGACATGTACAATCAATCACTCAAAGCAACCACCGAGCGCCTCCACCTCCCGATGCTCTATCCGTATTTGCAAGTTATCCTCTCAGGTTTCCTTTTGATTTCATTCCTCCGCACCCGCGACCCCATCTTTGCTCTCTTCCTCGCCCTTTTTTCTGCACCAATTCTGTGGCAACACTACATTCCGATGCTGTATCCGGTGTACATCGCACAATTTTCAGAAAAACCCACCCGAAAAGTTCTTGTATTGCTGATACTGTCAATTATTTTTGTGATAAACAATACAATAGTAATTGTTCCATTCGTTGGATTATTCCTGATGATCTGCTCAGTTTCTTTGCGGACTTACTTTTCGGGGAGATATCCCGATTTTAATATCAACGAGCTCACTTGATATTTTTCAAGTGGAGTTACTTGGTATGAATCGCCACTCGGTGCATACAGTTGATAAATTGTATCGTCTCCATTTTTTTTGGATGTGATAAATGCAATTCCATCAACTCTTCCCTTTTGCGTGGCAATAATTTGTTCGTTACATGGTAATCCCATGAGGAACCTCCACAATCTTGAATGTAATCATAGGAAATTGTTGACGCAAAGACTCGATCTTCGCCTCTACCTCTCTGCGATTTAATTCACCATGGCCATTTGAATTTTTTCCTTCAAATGCTGTTGATGGAATACAAACTTCATCAATATCTTCAATTGTAACTCCACCGAGTATATGCGCTTCAACATATCCATGTCTTGAATATTTTTTTCCGACCAGATTATGAATAGCTTTGAGTATTGGCATCTCATTCCAAGATACCATCCATCGTGTAAAACCATCAAATGAATCATCAAAAATGAATGACGTTCTATCTTTTACTTTTTCGGTTTTTAGCTTTAGCCAGCATTCGCCATACCCACCACCGGCTCCACCAAAAAATTCATCGCGACCATTGTTTGTTCCAGCACATCCATAAATTGGATGAGGATCATTGATTCCGCCTGTCGCTCGGTTTCCGAGTACTCGTTCGACGAGGTCGCGCCGTTCTTCGTAATGCCCCTTGTATTCTGTATTTCGCGAATTGAGTTCATCTTGAACTTCCCAGATTGATTTTATCCTACCGTTTATTAAAATTTCTTGAATAGATCCCCAACTGCGATTAATTGTGATGAATGCGGAGTTGCGCACTTTTTCCGCTTCTAAAACGACTTGTTCTTCGGTAAGTCCAGTATCTGAAAAATGATGCGACTGGTGATCGAGTTTTTGTTCATTGTATTGTTTAGAGGCGATACTTTGCGCGTCTTTCCCATGTAAACCAAATAAATCCTGGAAAAAAGTGATATGTTGAGCCGATTTTCTCTTTATTCTTTCGAGTAATTTCCATGATTCTGATGCTTTTGATTGCTTTCGTTGCCGTTCTAATACAATGCGCTCTTCAGCATCTTGGCGAATTTGTGGATCATCAATGTGTTGTGTGACTTGAGTTGCGAGATCAATTTGGCTAATCTCAGCGATTGTGAGTGCAATGACAATATCAAGTAATCGTTCATCGCGAAGTGTGCATGGTTCCATATGTTGTACGACTGCTTCAAGTGCAAATGGAAGACTTTCTTTTAGTTGACGAACATTCCAATTTGGGTCATCCGATCTATATTTATATCTAAAAATATCACTCGCTTCACCAGCAAAACGATTCCAAACACGTGTTTGATGATCTTGAATCTCTCCATGTCCAGAGAGATCTTCTGAAAAGCGAGAAACAAAAGCATGAAGAACTCGAATTGATTCAGATGAAGGAATTGTTCGCACATCGGTGAATGCCTGCTCAGCAAATAATTGCGGATTGTCAATGAATGAAGATGAATCTAGAAGTTTTTCAACATAAAGCAGCGCATGATGTTGATATATATCCATTGGCTGAACAATATAACCGTACGCGCGTATTTCTGACTGCTCGTTTTCCCAAGATCTTCGAATTTCGCTCGCGACAAGCTTGATACATTCAGAAATAATTCCTGGCTTCCATTGATCCTCAGCCATTCCCATCAGTTTTTCAAATAATGACGCGAGTGCTGCGAAGCGAGATTCGGCATCGGGAAGTTGAGAGATCTCGTACCCAAACGTATGGGATAACACTTCTTTATAGGGATTATTTCGAAGAATAAGCTTGTGATCTTTATCTTGTCTCCGAAGAATTGCCTCACTAATCCAAAAACTTGATTTTTGTCCAGGAAATTCTTGAGCAATTGATTCTAAAGCGTGTAGCATTGCTTGATTGTCAGAGGGCAATTCTCGTAATGAGTTCAAAAATGTTGCTTCATATTCTTTTGCATTTTCGCTACTGGAAAAATGAAAGTGCATACCACGTGTACTCAAATCCCTAATCATTTGATGTGTTGTGCTGGGTAACATGAAAAAAGATTGAATAAATGAGTCTGGAATGTCGATAGTACTTATATCTGTTAAAAACCCATCTCGCAATGCAAGAAGTCCACTCACACATTGCGATTCGGGAATTTTTGATTGAAGGAGTTTTTGGCACAACACGGACGTGATTGTCGATTCTGTAACATGCTCCCCAAATAAAAAAAGCTTGTAAAGCATGTTACGTGGAAAGGATCCGTTTATTCGTTCAAAAACGTTTGGCATTTCCAAAACTGAAAGATCGTGCAAACAATCATGATATAAAACTTGGGCGATCATTTCTTGTGCAGGCTCATTGTTCGATTCCCATTGCTGATTTATCCATCTTGTTGAATCTTCGCTATTCACGAATTGTAGATATCCTGAAATTGCGAATAGCTTAAGTTTCTCGGGAACGTCGGGATGTTCGATGAACAATCTTCGAACTGGTTTTGTAGTCGATTGAAGAAGAACTCTAACTTGACCACGAAGCTGTTCGCATTCGCGCATAATCTCAACATTTCTTGTTCTAAAGTCGCTTCGCAGTTTTTCTCTTTCGGAACTTGAATTTGATTGAGCGACGCGGACCCTCATTTCATCTTCAAGACTGTATGTTAGACGAATGAGGTATTCCTGTTGTTTCTCTAGTTCTGCTATCTTGAGTACACCAGCATTCCAGTTTTGTTGAATTTCATCTGGTACTGGAACGATTTTTGAAATCTGCTCAAAATCGACTTGGTCGAGAAATGTAGCAACCGTGCGAAGTTCTGGATAAACAACATTTCTTGAATCAAGAATAATGCCTAATCCATATATTTGCTCATATAGGGATTTCTTCTGAAGTAATTCAAGAGCTGTTTGTTGGAGAGATTCACTTGATGCAAAAGTAACTCGAAGATCGAGATCTGAACGCAATCGAGTATTTTCCACATCTGTTTCCATGATTTCACTATATCATGAGACGTAGATGGTGTTGAGTCGAGGTACTTTCTCTATCTCCTCTTCTCCTTCACCTCCGCAACCAATTTCTCCACCAACTCTCCCACACGCATCACGCTCTGATCTTTTTGTCCGCGCGCGCGCACCGACACGTTGCCCGCCTCCGCCTCGCGTCCGCCGACCACAAGCATGTAGGGAATTTTTTGTTCCTCGGCTGAGCGAATGCGTTTTTGCATGCTCTCCGCCTCGTTCCACAGTTCGGCACGCAACCCCGCCTCGCGCAAAGAAGTAACGACGCTCTCTCCGTACTCGCCTTGATCCTGCGAAATGGGAATCACCACTGCCTGCACGGGTGAAAGCCACAACGGGAACGCGCCCGCGAAATGCTCGATCAAGAAGGCCATTGTGCGCTCAATCGCGCCAATCGAGGAGCGATGAATCACAATTGGTTCCTGCTTTTTTCCCTCTGAGTCAGTGTATTCTAGCGCGAATCGTTTTGGCATCACAAAGTCGTACTGTACGGTAAACGCGGTGTCCTCTTTTCCAAGCACGTTTTTCATTTGCACATCGATCTTAGGACCGTAGAACGCGGCCTCGTTTTCTGCTTCGTAAAACTCAGCTTTTCGTTCGAGTAACACTCCGCGCAACACGTTTTCAGCGTAGTCCCAAGAAGCGTCGTCTTTGAAGTACTTTTTCTCATCCTTTCGATCGCCTAAAGAAAGTCGATAGCGATAGTTTTCGCCCGCTTTCAGTCCCCAGAGCTGTGCGATGTCGTCGATTAAATCCAGCACGCGGTTAATTTCGGCCTTTGCTTGTGAGGGTATGGCGATGATATGTGCGTCAGCCAAACAAAACGATCGAACGCGCGAAAGCCCCGTGAGTTCGCCGGACTTTTCGTATCGATATAACTTTGCCAACTCGGCAATCCGCATCGGCAGTTCTTTGTATGAGTGCGGTTTGGATTTGTAGAACTCAAAGTGGTGTGGACAGGTCATCGGACGCAACATGTACTCCTCGTCGTCGATCGTGATCGGCGCGTACATCGTGTCTTTGTAGTACGGATAGTGGCCACTTGTGCGATACAAATCAAGTTTTGCGATGTCGGGTGTGTAGACATGCAAGTAGCCTCGCTTTAATTCTTCATCAACGATGAATTTTTCGAGTTCTCGTCGAATGGTGGCGCCTTTTGGTGTCCAGATTGGCAAACCCTTACCAACGAGATCACTGAAGGTGAACAAATCGAGTTCGGCGCCCAGTTTTCGGTGATCGCGTCGCTTGGATTCTTCAACGCGTGCCAAATATTCGTCAAGTTCCGCCTGCGAAAAGAACGCGGTCCCGTAGATGCGTGTGAGCATTTTATTTTTTTCGTCCCCATGCCAATACGCGCCTGCAACCGAAAGTAGCTTGAACGCCTTCACCTCACCCGTGGATGTAAGGTGGGGGCCGCTGCAGAGATCGACCTCAATATCACCCATGACGTATATTGATATTTTTTCTCCACGATGTGCGATGCTGTCGATCCATTCCATTTTGTATGGATTTTCGATAAACTCGGGCATGTTCTTGGCTTGATCTAACGAAATGAGTTGTTTTGTCATGACATAATTCGCATCAATGATCTTTTGCATCTCTTTTTCGATTTTTGGAAACGCATCTTCACCGATCTTTTCGTCGAGTTCAAAATCAAAATAAAACCCGTCTTCCGTGGCAGGTCCCATCGCTTTTTTAAGTGTGGGATACAGATTTTGCATTGCCGCATGTAACACGTGCTCTGCCGTGTGGCGAAGAGCCCACAACCTTTGTTCCTCGACGGGAAGGTTGGCGAGTTTTTCATCAAGTATTTCTGACATAGTTCTCCTTTTTGCGTGTTTGTCCGCAGATGTGTATTGTTTTGATTACAAAAAAACCACTTCTCGCAAGAGTCCTTTCGGACGGTTCCATCTTGCTTTTGGTGGCTTCATTCCCTCGTTCGCGGAGGAGCGCTTTTTTCCCCGTTTGGTAGACGGATCGTCAAAAAGATTTCAATACTATGAGTATACACCAATACACAATGGTGTAAATAGCGTTGAACGAGAGATATACACGTCGACAGAGGTGTGCGAATATAGATATATGGCAAATATCGAAGATGGGGATCAATCTAAGATTCTTGATCAACAAGATTACTCGAATCAGCTACAGAATTCTGAATTGCAACCTTCTGAATTGAACACTCCTGAAAACATATATTCTCGAGAACTTCACGCTCTTGCAGGCATACGATACGAGCGGGGATTACGCATTGATCAATATGTTTCTCAACATTTTTCAAGAGACGTTGAACGACTGCGGGCGTATGGATATCAAGGCTCAGAAGATATTTTTGAGGTTCTTTCATTTGTGAAGAATCATATCTATGAAGGGTTTTTTCTCCAAATGCTTCAACCGGTATTAGAACGTCTATCCAAGAATGGTCCTGATTGGGACGATCCCACCCCCCTCCCCCCAAGTTTTTATCAAGAATTCCATTTGATCGTTTGTCAAATTTCACAGATGCGACAGTTCAGAGAGCTCTTTGTGCAAACGTCACCACGCATGAGATCTCTAAAGGAGATAGAAGAACAGTGCACGTTGGCGTCACCCGAAATGATGAAAGATATCATTTCTGGTTTGTATCATGCGGATATGCAGTTCCCCGCACTTCTCAACGATTCGGATTTTGATGCGCGATATCTGTTTTACCATGCTTCATTCTTTTTGTATTGGTTGATCTATTTTGATCAAAAACTGCGCCAGTTTCCACAAACAGCCTCATCCCAAGAATCCTCGCGCTCAATTCTCGATAGAATTTCAAACTTGTTTAAAACGCTCATCTTGGAATCTCAACGCAATGCACACCAACGAAGCGAGATCATGAGAACAGTGGATGTGGAGAAAGTGTTATCACCACGACCACTTGATTTAGGAAAAACGGCACAAATTGAGAAGATGCTAAGGACTCTTAATCCAAAAACCGACACGTCGCAATTTGCGAAAAAAACGAATGCGGAATGGTCTCAACAGGACATGGAAAAACTGTGGGTTGCCGCGCACATTCACGTTGAGTTTGCCGAGTTTCCGTATGGAAATGCACGCGTGTTATACCCTGCTATATCTCAAGATGCGGTAAAAAAACTCGCAACGCGCATTCGTACTCGTTGTATGCCCGAACTTGTGTTGCAACAAGATTGGTCAATTGAGGATGAGGCATGGTTTTTGTCGCTCGTACGTTCGAGTATCCTCAAACTTTGCAAACATGCTAACTCTTCCAAAGAAAATGTCGAGTGTGTGTATGCCGGTATTCACACACTGAGTTTCGATGTACAGTCTTTTCTTGATGAATCTGGAATAGCACGTGATGTTCGAACTACGTTTTTTGTTGGCAAAAGTTGGCATAAACCTGAGTATAAAGATATTGTTGAACACCTTGCTCGGGATTTTCCGTGGATTGTATTGGGTGCAAAACAATCTGAGTCTCAACCGGCGTCGGTTTTTCATGATGGAACTCGATACGCGCCTGAATCGCATAAACGAGAATCTCTTTTTCTTCACCATTTTTTGCAATCGATGGAGCTTGGTGATCCCGAACAAAATATTGAGAACGTTTTAAAACCACTGAACGAACTTTATCTTGCTTCGTTTAAGTCCGGTTTTCCTGTCCAAATGTGGTGGTTGTGGGAACGGTACAAAACTGACAGTTCGTTTTTACGGGAACAAGCGAAAAAAATTGCAAACCAGAAACCGCACGAAAGTAGGGTGGATCAATGGAGTATGTATGATGCGGTGTGAGAAGTGCAACTTGAGCGAAGAGAGGGATATTGTCAAGATGTTCGTACAAGGTGATCAACAATCCACGGAGATGTTATTCGTCAGTCAGTAGCTTGTGAACAGCGACTATTGTCCAGTTTGCTCGTTCTTCAGCTTGCAACGCGTTAAATTCTTCTTGTGGCATGTATTCCTCTACTCCTGATCCCTGCCAGTTACTTCGAATTTTGATCATATCGTCTGGATGAACGATCTTCTTAATGCTATAACCAGGGGTTTGGCGCCCAAAGGTAATGCGCACAAATGGGAAGATTGCGGCAATGAGATCAAGTGCGTCGATGTTTGTTGCTTCAACCTCAAAATTCTTTTTGAGAATATCGCAAATAACAGTTACGTTAAAGTTTTGACCGATTCCAAGCAAACGAACAAATTCCGGGAGGTTAATCTGTTTTCCGTCGATTTTGAACGTGGGAGAAACAAGTACAATTTCTGGATTCGACATAATGTTCCTTTTCTGAGCAGATATGCGTGGAAGTATAGTACAAATGTAACAAAATAGGAATATTGAGATTAATCTCGAGGAAAATTGGGCGGTGCATGATGAAGTGAGAAGACAGTATATTTTGTCTACAAAAAAAGCTGATTACTCATGAATTTTCGCTAAAATATCCTGAAGAAGAATGAGTAGCTCATGCAAATTATCGCGTTTTACACCCCCTTTCAGTTCAAGAAGAGACTCAATAACTTCTAAGGAACTCACCTGTTTGTCTTTTGAAAATCCAGTCAATATGGTTGATTGATCTACTATTCCCGAAATAGTTTTTGCGGAACGATATTTAAAGCACAATTGCGCAGTTTGGAAAGAAATTAAAAAAGATGCAGGGACGAGTTCTTCACCAGATGAAACTTTTTGTTCCCTCATTTGTTGAAAAATTGAGTATGCTTCTAGGGTGTCATGATCTAAAGTTCGTGAGAATGAAGGATCCGAGAGAAATGTTGACAGTTGGAAAAATGCCTCAGAGGTATTTAAATGAATCAACGCGTCAATCCCCACTTGATTTTGCATAAGCCATTTTGTAAGTTCTCCATGAATTTCAACTTCAAACTTCGACAAGATTTCAAGTGCATTCAAATCTAATTGATCTGTTCCCTTAGATGCCATTTCTATTGTAGTTGCAAGGACTGTATTGAGAACATCAATTTCAGGCGGTCTTACATTATGGAAAAGTTCTTGGATTTTATCCCAGTTCTTCTTCGTCAAGAAAATTCCACCTGAAATTGTTAATATTGACGTCATGATTCCCAGAATGGGAAACAGATTTTCCTTTTTTTGTATGAATTCGCTGATTATTTGGATGATTTCTTGTTTGTATGACGGATATCGAGTTTTCAATAACAATATATCCTCTGTGGGTGTTTCTTGCGTTGTTGGTGGAGTCAAATCAACTTCGAGAAGATCTCCACTGGGTAAGAACACATGAACAATCGCATGGCCAAGATCGGTCCATAGAAGATTATCAATTTGATATGAAGGAGCAATATTAACAATAAATGCTGGTATGCCTGCGGCATTTAATCCATCGGTGAGGCTTAACGCTGCAATACTGCAATAGTAGCCCTCGTCTGCTTGTTTTGAAATTTCTCCATAAATAGGAAAGATATTTGATTTACCAGTTCTTTTAAATCCGAGTGCATAATGGCGATTATTCATTGTGTATTGTTCCATTGCTTGAATGTATTGAAGGATAATCGCATCTCCACGCGCAAGATTTTCAGCATCAGTATATTTCCATGTTTGGATATCATGTATAAATTCGCTCTCGAGATTGTACATGGAGCGGTCGTACCCGTTGTCAGGACTGATTTGTTGTAAAAGCTCCCCAGATTTTTCTTCAGTTGGAGTTTCGGGGAGATAAGGGAGGGCAGCATTTGGTGTTAATGTAATCCGACTAGAAAGTGCAATATTGTCCTGTATTGGTTCAAAAACAAGAACAATGGTTTTTGGTCGTTTTTCTCCGTACAAATAACCAATTGTTGTTCCACGATAACCGATGGAGGGATCTATCTCCGTATCTTGAAAAATCTGGGAAATAGTGTATCCAGAAGGTGCGTATAGGACATGGGGAGGAGATGAAATCTGATAAACGAGTGATGTTGTTGAAAACGTTGTGGGAAGTGTGTCTGTAGAATGAGTAATATTTACAGTTGAAAGAAACGCACTGTCATCTGAGGGGGGGCGCTTGGAGGATTATTAAATTCTCCGTAATCTCTTGAAATAGGTATTGGGATCGTGCCTTGAATAGGATTGTTATATGGGGTATGAAGTAATGTGTATAGTGGTTGGGGGTCGCGATGTTTCAAATCCCTTTCGCTCAGTTGATCCGCGGGTTTAATTGATGAATCATTAATCCATTGATTTGTGGCGACTTTTACTGTTTCTGATAAGAAAAATACAATCATTGATCCAACAACCGTAAATTTTGTTGCGATTTTTGAAATACGAGCAAGCTCGGGTCTTGTATATGACTTCCATTTTTTTTGAAATAAAAATAATGAATCTCTTGAACGTTGTAATAAAACGCGTCGGACTGTTCTCTCATGTGCAGGTTCGAGAAAATCTTTAAGTATTTCCCATCGTTTATGTGATGGAGAAATGTAATTAATAGCTGATCCAATATTTTGAGTCGCTTCCGGTAAAAGTTGAAATAATTTTAAACAATCTTCAGAATCTAACAAAAATTGATCTGAAGAAAATAGCATCCCTACCTCATTTGAATGAAAATATGTTTTAAGTACATCGTAAAGAACAACGCGCGCTACCACCTGAAATGTTTCTGGCGATTGCTGAGCAATTTTTTGCATTGTCTCACGGAATGTAGCATCGTCTGTGAGAAGTTGTAGGAAACGTAGGGAGAGGGATTCCTCAGTTTGAACCTGTGATACGAGATTCCAGTATTGATTGTTCTGATCCGCTAAAATGGAACGAACCTTTTGAGATAACGTGTTGTAAAAAAAGTGTTGAAAGGCGAGAAGCGTTGGTTGAAGATCTGTGAGGAATTTGTTTGTGTTTTGGACTTCTTGTTCAGCAGATAATAAAAAACGTTGGACAAATCGAAAAATGTCGGCTGTGGATTTTTGTTGTAGACTTTTCAACTGTTGTTCAACTAGAGCCTTTTTTTTGTGATCAGCGATCACGTGATTGGCTCGTTCGGGAGACGGCGCGTGTCGAATAAATGATCGCATCGGTTGGAGTTCATTCAGTTGCCCAGTTATTTGCCAAAATTGACGAACAGCACTATGCCATGTGAAACTAACTGAATCATATAAACGATGATCGTGTTCTCTAATTTCTTCGACATTGGGGAGCTTATATGAATCAGTGTCTAGTTTTGATGGAAATAGTACATCATCAAATAGAACACGGTATTGATATCTGCCTTGCACCCACTCTAGTGGATGATCTTTTGTAAGAAGATGTTTGCACGTCAATACAAGAGAACGAAAAAGTGTAGAATCAGAAAGCCCTAGTGCGTGTAACGCTTCTAAGATCGACAGCGCGACTTCTTCAGTAAAGAAAAGATTTTCAAGTTGAGGGTCAACATAATTGCGATATTCTTTAATTCCAATCAGGATTTCTTCGGGTGCACGATCTGTTATTTGTGCAAGCAAAAAGAGCGAATGTGTGAGGAGGTGATAATATTTGTGGATATGAGTAAATGTTCGTCGTACGTGTCTCTTGCCCGCACTGTCCGTTTCAACAACAACCTGACTGTGTTTTAGGTTTTCGTCTTCGAATATTTCGTGTGGCCTGCGGAATTCGGGAGAAATTGAAGTGACAGGGAGAAGTCTTTTTAATGTTACGGCGTCTTCGAAAAAATAACCGCCCTGGTTTTCAAGATTGGGAAGGAGTAAAAAAAGTATATCTGATACAAGTGAGAATTTATGCTCAGAATTCTTATAGAAACCCGACATAGTGTCACTGTTGCGAGTGAGAACGTTGAGGGCTCGATGTTGAGCTAATAAAATTTCCTTAAAATATGGATATTGTCCTATTTCTTCTTCATCCCAAAACTGGAGAAAAGGAAGAGCAATATGTTCAATAGCAAATTTATCGCTTGGAGATGGATACCTATTTTTTCGAAGCAATGATTCAATTAATTCTGTTTGTTTTCCAGTAACAATAGGAAACTTTTTGTCAAAAAAATGTTTTTTGATTTCTCGTTTCGCTATTTCTGGATCTGGAGCTTGACTAGCTTGATCGACAATTGCATTCCTAATACTTTCTTTTATAGATGGAAATTCAAAACTCATATATACAACAGTATACGAAACTTTTAGGAGATTTGAAGCGAATGTTTTTGAAAATAAATCTGTTATTTGGGCGGTGTTGGATGAAGTGAGAAGGTGGGATCTAGGAAACGCGCCATTGTTAATAATGAGCGACGAAATATTATAGTTAGGTACTTGCCTGATTTCTCAACAGCAAACAAGATGTGGTAGACTTAATTGTGATTGACTCCGATAAATCTTCTGCAATTGCCCAAATACGTTTTGATGAATTGTCTCCGAGAAATCAATCAGAACGATTACGTGTTATTTTGTCTGACTATCTTTTTACTGTGATGTCACGCGCAGAAACAATGCATCTTGACGGATTGGTTTTGGATTTTGTGCAATATTATGCACTCAACAGATTTTCGTTAATCGCATCTAGAATAAGAAGAAAGTTGACGGTGAGCATAATATCAGATTCCAGCATATTCGATGCTGGCGATCTTGGTCGAGCCCTGAATAAAGGGTTGGATGCAACAAACACATTTATCGGCAATTTTAAATTTATTGCGCAACTTAGTCCCCTCCATAAAGCAATTCAAGATATTCAAGAAACGCACGATCAATGTCAGGAAACGCAATTAACTATTGCCATGAGGGTTCATTCATTTCTATTGCGCAAATATCCTCTTCTTGAACAAACACTTGATAATCGATCAGGAAGAGACCCTGGACAAGTGATATTGGGTTATTTTACTGAGACTGGAGAAGAGGTTCCAGAACATCTTAATCATCTGGCATATTTTCATTTTGAGATTAGGAGATTACTTAATAAAGACCTTCCTGAGGAAGTGAGAATGAGGGCATGGAGAGAATCACATCTCAAAATGTACCCAACGATGGATTTGATTTATAGAGAATGCTTATCTGAATTTGAGCGAGATGCCGTTCAGAGAGCTCTTGAGTATGGTGACTCGTTAGAGCTCACAAGCATTCAAGACATGTTCTGAAGAACTTGGTTGGTCAGTTGCAGGTTTGGAATTTGTGAATCTCTTGAGGATAAATGAAAAGGACACCGTTCCAAAACGGGCGCGCTTCGTACGTTGTTTATGTGGATAGATCGGAATAAACCACTCTTTTTACTGAGTAAATGATGGTATGGTAAGGCCATGAAAAAAAATGTCCTTTTTGTGCAAGTTTAACCATTGAGCGACGAGGAGTACGTCGAGGAAAAGAACGATTGTATTGTCGAACATGTACAAAATGGTTTCAGATTCAACGCAGACCTCCAAAGATAGATGCAAAATCGTGTGTTCTTCTCCATATGAGCGGACTACCATTTCGTCGTGTAGCAGAGATCCAGCGGTGTGGAGTTGCCACGGCATATCGAAAAGTCTGCACAGAACTAGAGAAACTCCCCACATGTATTGATGTCACACGTCAATATTGTCAGAAATTTTCAGGAATTCTTCAGGTTGATGGAAAATATCTTTCAGTCAGCCCCTATGATCGCAAGATTCCCGTTCTCTATGGGATTGACTACGCTTCACACGACATCCTTCATTTCAAACTCGCTCAAGCGGAGAGCTACATCATCTGCAAACGATTCTTTGAATCACTCAAGCTGACCAGTTATCCCTTACAGGCCATTGTTTCCGATGACAATCAAAATATTTACACGGCTGCACAATATGTATTCCCCAATGTGGTCATTCAACTGTGTCATGTTCATTTTTTGAGGAATATGCGCATGCTGTTAGATTGTGAACATTGTGTCACACATCAAACCTTTTTCTCTGCATTATGTGATCTGCTTGTGGTGAAACGATCAAAAGATGATTTTGAGAAAAAAGCAACGTTTTTATTGGACCATTTTTCTTTTGATCAAACATGTGATGGGATCTTGATTGAGTTGGCACGAAAACAACCATATTTACAAGGATATCTTGCACATCGAGGAACGCCCACAACAACAAATCTCATCGAATCATTTAATTCACATCTAGAAGCACGGGTACGACCACTGAAAGGATTTGAATCATTTCATCATGCTGAAGTATGGCTCAATGCCTATTTCTTAAAACGAAGAACAACCGCATTTACCGATTGTTCTGGGAAATTCAGACGATTAAATGGCAAAACATCGCTATCACAAACAAAAAAACCAGACATTGATATACCAATCTTTTTTTGACAAAAGCGCGCCCGTTTTGGAACGGTGTCAATGAAAAGTGGGCGGTATAGGATTCGAACCTATGGCCTTTTCGATGTCAACGAAACGCGCTAGACCAACTGCGCCAACCGCCCATCGCGTGTTGCGTCCTGATAGTATACAAGAGAACTTGAAAAAAATCAGCCAGCAGATGCAAAAGATTGTGCGCCCGTTTCAGTGACATCTTTCGAAACACCTCCAGCTGCACTCATTCCGATAGGTTTATATCTTCGTTTTGTATTGACATCAATCCAGCTATTTGATTCTTTGGCTTTATACCGCGCGATTGCAAATACACCTTTTATCAATCCATCTATTCGTGCCACTATTCCCACCCCCGTTTTTTGAGTGGGTCGAAGAACCTCAGCTCGTGAAGCCAAAATCGTTGGAAATGAAGATGCAACATATTTTTTTGAAGTTACGTCAAGTTCTGCTAACTTTTGCTTAATATCTTGGATTCGTTTCATCTCTTCTTGTCGCGTGCTTGAAAAGATGAAAGACTCAGGTCGACGATGCAGTGCGCGAACAGGAGATGAACCTTGCTCGATTGATTTTTGAGCTTCTAAGGCACGAACAATATCAGCCCCTCTTTCAGGACCTTTATCTTGTCCAACTGTTGGCCAAGGACTGCTCATGGTTGTTTGTTGCAATGCGTTCGACATACTCGAGGCGCATTATACAACACCTTTCAGGTATTTCAAGGGTCATTCTACTCATTTTTCTGTTGATTTTTGAGTTTTTACCCTCTTCTACCAAAATCCTATCAGACTGTATTCAGAAACTCAACGGTTTTTTGTCGACGGAGGCTGGTCAAAATGCGAGCGCGCTGTTCAGGCGTATTGTTCGCTTGGCGGACCTTTTCGTCTGGAATAGAGGCAAAAATCGCATCAATCTCTTTTTCCTCGACGTTGATTTTTTCTACGCGCGCGATTTCAGCGAGAATAAACTCAACTTGTAAAGTCATGAGCGAATTGATGGCGTATTCTTGGCGAAGTTGCTCGCTTGTTTTCCCTGTGGACTTTAAATAATCCTCAAGTGAAATGTGGACACGTTCGAGCTGTTCAATGAGACGAGACATCGCGTGATTCGTTTCTTCTCGAATCATAATTTCAGGAATGATTGCCTTGCTTGACTCGAGCACCGCCCCCAACATCACGCGCATTTTTTCATCTTGAGAAGGTTGTTTTTGGTCCTTTGGATCTCCTTTTCCGGGTGTCCAAATGGAATCACTTGCGCGTTTTGAACGAATGGCGTCTTTATAATTGCCAAGCTCTATCTTGGGCATTTCAGCTGTAATTGCCGTAAAAACCCAGTCTTTCCCTTCCTCCATGGATTTTGGCTGGAATTGTGGGGATACAACAGGTTTAAGGCCATTCTTTTGAACGGCATCCGCGTATGCATGAGGCATGACATGATTTAATGCTTCTTCGTAGATTTTTGTCTTCCCCACACGCTCTTCAACGACCGCGCGGGGAGCTTTTCCCTTGCGAAAGCCTTGAATTTCGGCATGTTCTGCAATTTCAGAGAGCGCCTGCTCATAGCCTTTTTTGATAGCCTCTTGCGAAACAACAACATCGAACTCGAGATTCTTGCCAACGAGTTCGCTTGTTTTTTTGTCAAAATCGCTATGACTTTGATGATCGTTGTGATTGTGTGCATGATCATGCGCGTGTGCGTCAGTTTTTGATTGTGTTGCGGGTTGAGTGGTGTCTGTTTTTTTCTTCATAGTGCAGAGAAGTATAACGGAATTGAAAAAATTGGCAAGCGAAAGCTACATTGTTAGCGTGCGTGCAGTGGGTTCCGATTTCGTACTAGTTCGGCGATGAATGTGAAAAGGTTGGAATCAATACTTGATGTTAATTGAAGATAAAGTTGAACGTCCGATCCGTACTGTTTTAGATTATTCTCCATCACTTGAGCAATGATAATTGGGCACGGATCTTGTTGTTTAAGTAGGGTGTTCCACACGTAGGTTAGGTAATCCGTGTAAAAGGGGACAAGATCGCCTACTTGATGTAAGCCACAATAGGCAATGTAACATTTCTGTTTTACAAATTGCGAATTTTCTGGTGTATACATAGTGCAGTGGGAGGGAATCGAACCCTCAAGTCTTATTTAAGGACACAGGATTCTAAGTCCTGCGCGTCTACCAATTCCGCCACCACTGCTAGGAAACGATGTGCGTGTTTTTTTACAGTCCACACATCAATCGCATCTGCACGTATTGTATCGCAAAAAACAAGATACAATACAGATATGATTCGAAAACGGCTCTCCTCCTCCGACTACCGCGCGCAACGCGAGCAGGTTCGCGCGACCAAAAGCGAACACCCGAGACCAACCAGCGAACACCCACGACGTATGTTTGGCCGCCCCCCCGCCCGATTGGCACAGCAATCAACCGGATCAACTCAACCTTCACGATTTGCACAGCAATCAACCTCAAAACAGAAAACTTCTTGGGAAAAAGTGAGTGAGTGGTACAACGAACTCGTTGGGAGTAACGGCCAGTACTATCATCAGCACGTGATTCTCCCCAACCTTCTTCGTCTTCTCAACCTCTCCCACTTCGACTCCGTTTTGGATATTGGTTGCGGTCAAGGTGTGTTGGCGCGCGCGATTCCTCCCGTTTCGCGATATCTTGGCCTCGACATTTCCCCATCGCTTATCTCTCAAGCAAGAAAACAAACACGCCAGCGTGGCGCGCAGTTTGCAGTTGCGGATGTTACCGCACCCTTTTCACACGTGAAAGAGATTACCAAACAGCCGTTTACCCACGCGGTTGCGGTGCTTTCTATGCAAAATCTTGAGCATCCCGATCAATGTATCCAATCGGTTGCGCAAGTTCTCGAAAACGATGGTGTTTTTGCACTGGTTATTAATCATCCTTGCTTTCGCATTCCTCGACAATCGAGTTGGCAGATCGACGAACAGAATAAAACGCAATATCGACGCATCAACCGCTATCTCTCCCCGATCGCTATCCCAATTTCCATGAAGCCAAGCGCATCTCGCAACAGTAAACACGAAAAACTCACTTGGAGTTATCACTTTCCACTTTCCTATTTTGTTTCACAGCTCGCGAATGCGGGATTTGTCATTGAACATCTAGAGGAGTGGGGCTCGGATAAGCAAAGCGCGGGCGCAAATGCAAAAATGGAAAATCGTAGTCGCGATGAATTTCCACTGTTTATGGCGATCGTTGCACGAAAAATACGCATAAAAAACCCGACTCGATAGTCGGGGCTTTTATAACCTGAACGTAGTCCCTTGTGGGGAGAACCTTCAGATCTGGATGTATATTATCAGACGATTATAGGATTGTCAAGTAACTGTACAATAACTAATTACTCGGTCGTAGCCACAGGCGTAGTTGAAGGATAAACGGTCAAATCGGCATCACTTTTCATTGATTTCCCCAAGCTTCGATCGTTATACTCCATCTCAGCAATCCATTGATTCACCGAGTTCGCCCACGATCCATCACTGTGGGGTGTGTATTTTTTCATAATCTTCTCCGGTGTGGTCAATCCGATATCGATATAATTCTTCTTGAGTTCTTTCGCCATACGTTCAAATCCTTCTTCGTACGAGGCAAATCCAAGCGTTCCTCGGGCGTGAATGCCGAATCCAGCGCAGTTATACGATCCTTCGGGAATGTTTTTACACAAATTGCTTTCTTGCATCATGATTGCGGGAAGCAATCGATAATCGATTCCATGTCGATCTGCGACCTCAACAAGTGCTTTTGCGTATCGCTCCCTCGGTTCCATGGGGCTGTTATGGCGCGTTAAAAACTGCGTGACAATCTCAACGCGAGCATCATCGCTGACAATTTCTGAAGAGAGTCCAATGCGCGTTGTGTTGGGAGTTGTTTCTGCCGTTGCGAGTCGTAGTGTGCTTGATGGCGAGACTGCGATTGGAACGCGACGGCGCAAAAGGAGCGCGGATGTCACAGAAAGTGAAAAGCAAAACAGAGCAACAGAAAACCACGTGGCCGAAAACAACACCAGACGTAATGAATCACTCATGGTAAAATTTTTCATAGATGACTTTTATGATTGTAGCATGTTTGAAGCATGTGAAAAATGCGCTGATTGCCGTATATACAAAATCAACAGTACTGATTTTGTGCGGATTTTTTGTTGTTCTGTGTTTTCCAAATCCCGTTGTGGCGAAACCTCTCTATGGCGTTCATCTTTTTTCTCCATCGGAAGTTCAATCCGCGCATGAGTATATAGAACACTATGCTCCAGACAATCAAGTCTCAACCGTTGTTGTTCCGTTTCTCGCCAGCGATCTCACATCAGCAGAGAAAAAACAGAGTTGGGTTGTATTTTTTGAGTCGTGTAAGCGATTGAATATTTTGCCGATTATCCGATTGGCAACCGAACTGGATAGCACGGGGTGGCGTGTTCCAACGCATCGCGATATTATCGAGTCTGCAACGTTTCTTGCATCGATGGAATGGCCCGATGAATCAAGGAAATATGTGATTGTGTTTAACGAACCAAATCATGCAAATGAATGGGGGGGAACGCTTAATCCCGAGCAGTACGCGCATCTCGCGGTGTTCGCCTCCCAGTGGTTTCGAGATGAAGATGTCGGATTTATTTTGATGCCCGCGGGGTTGGATCTCGCCGCTCCCAACGGCACGCGAACCATGGAGGCGTTCACGTTTTGGGATCGGGCGCTTGAAGCGGAGCCCGAGTTGTTTTCTTTGTTTGGCGCGTGGTCTTCTCATTCGTATCCGAATCCCGCGTTCAGCGGGTCTGCATTTGATACGAAGCAAAACTCGATTCGCGGGTTTGCGCACGAACGCGCGTATCTCGAAAAAAAGACGGGTCGCGTGTTACCGATCTTCATCACCGAAACAGGATGGGCTAACACACCAAAAAATCTCCGAACACTGCGAAAAAACATTGAGTATGCGGTAAACACAGTTTGGGATACTGACGAGATTGTATCGATTGCGCCTTTCGTATTGCGAGGAGACCCAGGGCCTTTTGCTGAGTTCGGATTAGTTCGGGATGGGGGGAAATTGTCGGAAACGGGGAAGATCTGGGTAGAGACGCTTTCAAAAATGAAGTAAGCCTCGTACAATATCGAAATGCAGTCTAAACAAAAAACCATAGGTCGAGACTTTTTTACGATTGACGGTCAGGCCTCGGCGATTCGACCGTTCGATCCAGACTCGAAAACATCTCACACAATTATCAAAAGGATTCTTTCTGCAAAACAAGTCAAGAAATGGATGGATGATGCGGGAAGAATTTCGTTTTCTGATTATCAGGATTGGGCAACACTTGATCCTAGCTCGCTTTTGTACAGCGTGCATGATGCGCGCCTCTCCGATGCTGCACGCGCAAAAATCCGAGGGTTTGTCTTTTTGTACAACGAACGATCCGAGAAGTTTCGACTCAAGCGAATGCAAGAAGCGAGATTTGTGAATCTCAAGGAATCCGCGATTGCGCTCGAAGCGAGTTTTGCCTTAAAGCCGATTCGTGGAAAACAGTCTGGATCGGGATTGATGTCCAGCGCGCTTCGACTCACCTGTGAACGGGTTTTTCAACTCGCGACCAAGGAGCATTTTTTCGATGAAACTTTGGAAAAGCCGGCGTTTTGGTCAAAAAAACGAAAAACTTCATTAATTTCTCAAGATGACATCTTGATTTTTGGATTTATCGACCCCGAAAACATTTCGGCACACCGAACATTATATTCTGCGGGGTTCAGAAAGGTTGGCTCGATGAAGTACGATGCTACTTCTCCTCAAGAGTCCTCGCTGTACATCTTGAATTGGCGTGCGCTGCACAAAAAACTGAATCTTGCAAAAAATGCGATATAATTGCGCACATGGAGAATCTGTTTCGTGTTGGCGATACCTTCTTTTCAGCGATGTATTTTTTTCTCACAGGAAAAAAACGGCTAAAATTTCGCTGTTTTCCCGAGTCTTTCCCCTTGACTGCACCTGATTTGACCATTCGTGCGATTTCGCAAGAAACCGACGAAAATTGTGGCCCTGCCGTGATCCAAACCCTTCTCGCAAAGTATCGACGAAAGATGACACAAGATGAGATCATTCGCGTTGCACGTGTGAAAACTCGATTGAAAGAACACGGAACGCGACCAGACCAACTCGCGCGTGCGGTGAAAAAAATCGCTCCAAACCTTCAGTTTTGGTATAAGGATCAGGCGACGGTTGAGGATCTTGATCGGCTTATTCACGTGTACCACCAGCCTGTTGTGATCAATTGGCAGGGATTATTTTATGACACCGTTGAAGAAGAGGATCGATTTAATCCCCAAGGCGAACATGGTCACTACAGTCTTGTTGTGGATATTGACCTTGCGCACGACACCATTACCACAAGCGACCCATATCCAGAATACAATGCACAACCCAGGGTGTTTTCGTTGCGGTGGTTTTGTACGCGCTGGTGGGATGTTGATCATTCGGATCATCTCAAAAACGGAAAGCCAGACTCTTTTCACACGAAGCATTTTCTGTTTATCGTCGCGCGAAAGTCCGAAACGTTTCCCGCTTCATTGGGGATGCAACAATTCAACAAGTGAAAAAACAGTACCAGTTTTTGTGAACTACTGTCTAATGTTAGCCAAACATCAACCATTCAGGTTTGAAAAGAAGTAGCACGCCAATGATGAACATACATATTCCACCAATCAAATGAGAATATCGCGCATATGTGCTCTGAATTCCCACCGCTTGCAAAGTAATCATCGCGGTAAAGAAAACGAAAAGATCATCAAGCATAAATATGAAAATATAAAATCCAAGATAAAAATAGTACTGCCATAAAGGAAGGTGAGATAAGCTCAAGATTTGAGTATAAATGGCTGGAAGTCCGGCAGAACAAATAAGTTCTACCATATTCACCGCAATTGCCAGAAGTATAATACCCCCCAACGCAAGTATTAGTTGAGGTTTTTCTGTTATCTTTTGCAGTTTTTGAAAGATCTGTTGTCGTTTTTGATTCCCCGTGATACTACAACTGCCCTGTTTGTTTTTCAAGAAATCTTGCATGTAGTATCCACCTGTTCCTAATGCGAGTATTCCGATCAACATGCGCACCCATACAATAAATCCCAAAAATAAAAAAATATTTAACCAAGCAGATAGAAATAAAAAATACACAGTCGCACTAGAAATAATAAATGCAACTCCCAGAATCCACATACGTTTTCTATCTCTCATTCCCAAGAGCAAGCTTATGAGAAATAGGAGTGTCCACATCGCACAGGGATTAAATCCATCCAAAAAAGCCAAAATAAAAGTTAAAACCGGTAATGACAACGTATCTATTTGTACTGTGCCAAAAAATGGAACTTGTATTTTGCCTCCCTCGGTAACTGAAGTGTTAACAGAGAGTGAGTTGGTAGAAATGTCCCCGATCTCTGCTTTTTCATTTCCAGACCCATCGACGATTGAAACAACAAAATCATCACATGCGTTTTCTGTACACTCGAGCACCGCTTGTTCAATTTCGTTTGAGGTTGCTCCTTCTGCATATCCAATAAAATATTTTTTTCCGATCACCAAAAAAGGGACTCCCCCCGCTTCAGCGTTCAGTTGGTGAGCAACTTCTTTTAGAAACGAACTATTTTGTTGATTGTAGTAAATTTCATATTCTTTAATTTTTAATTGTGCATATTTCTTCTCGAGTTGATGTAAAAAGTTACGTTCTTTTGCGCAATGCGGACAGCCGTCTCCATAAAATAAGTATGCAGAAACGCTATTCTGAGCTTGAACTGGAAAAGTGGTACAAAAAAAGATACTCAAAATAAGCATCACTGATCCAATAGTTCGCTTAACGTTGCTCATCGATCGATCTTTCCATCTGTAATTGAGTACGTAAAGATGGTATGACGTAAGTTGTCCAATTCCATCATCTGATCGTTACTCAACTGTTCAAAATATTTCCGAATTGGTCGAAGCGAGTTTCCATGCGCCACAATAAGCGCATTCGCATGATCTTTTTTAATAAGGGCAAGTATGTCACGAATACAGGCAAGCACGCGCGCTTCGACCTGTTTCATACTTTCTCCACCAGGAGGAGCGATGGTATACGAACGATGATACTTTGGGTACAAATCTGGGTGCTCTTTTTGGTATTTTTTCTTGCTTTTTCTTGATAACGTACCATAATCGCGCTCGATGAGTCGTGGGTCTACCACAATTTTCATATGCGGGTGATATTTTTGGATGTGTTTTACCGTTTCTTTTGTTCGAATCAATGGTGAAATAAATGCGAGATCAATTCTTTTGTTTGCCAGTTTTTTTGCGATTCGCTTCGCATGTTCGTGTCCGACGGGTGTGAGTTTTGAGTCAGCTCTTCCTGTAAAAATTCCCAACCTGTTGTAACAACTTTCACAGTGAGTTATGGCGTAAATGGTTGATGTGTGATGATTATTCATGTTCTAAAAATGTGACGAGAAACATAATCAGTATTCCGAAAAGAAACGCTCCAAAAGAAGCTATGGATTTTTGTAAACCCCGTTCTTTTCGTATTTCTGGCATCAAATCAGAGGCAGCAATGTAGATGAATCCACCGGCTGCGAATGGTAATAAGTAAACCACAAATTGTTCTAATGAAGACAAGAAAAATCCCACGATACCACCCAAGACGACGGTGAGTGCGACCATAAAATTTGCGAAAAGCGCTTTTCTTTTTTCAAACCCCGCGTAAAGAAGGACGCCAAAATCTCCAATTTCTTGAGGAATCTCGTGAAGCGCGATTGCCAGAGTGGTCACAATGCCGAGGTGGACATTTGTGATAAATGCGGCAGCTAAAATCAATCCATCAATAAAATTATGGATAGCATCACCACAGAGATTCATGTATCCAAAGCTGTGAACTTCGCATTGCCCTTTATGACAGTGTCGCCAATGAAATAGTTTTTCAATAAAAAAGAAGGCGATGAATGAAAAAAGCACCATTTGATAGACATGACTACTTTCTAATTTCTGTGATGCTTCTGGAAGGAGGTGGAGGAATGCTCCACCCATTAATGCGCCAGCTGAAAGTGAAACAAGGAGTAAGAGCATTTTATCTAGCTTTGATTTTTGTATTGCTAATGTAAATATGCCTAGTAATGCTCCAGCACTAATAAAAAGGGTTGCAAGGATGATATACAAGAGTGTGAGCATGCTTTTTTCTCCTATTTTATATGTTTTATATGTGCGCATTTTGCGCACGTACCGTAAAATTCCAAGGTGTGTGTACGAATTTTGAACTTCTTTTTTTGATATATTTCTCGATTCAACTCGCTGACCAAGCAGTTTATGACATCATCAACATTTCCACAGCTTTCGCACACTAAATGATGGTGGTGTTTAAGTTCTGCCGATTCATATGAAATTTCATTTGAATGAAGGTACACCTCCGTAATGTATCCATTTTGAGATAAAAATTGAAGCTCACGATATATTGTTGTTTTGTTGACAAGAATACCAATGGCAAATAACTTTTTTTCAATCTGATTTGCGGTATACGGTATGGAGTGTTCGGAAAATAACTGTATCAATGCTCGACGAACTTTTGTTATTCGTAAACCTTTATCTTGCATATGTGCTAGAGTGAGATGAGTGTTCATTTGAGTAGTGTAAACGCAACACAGTTGCAATACAATACGCAAAATACATCAACACTGTCTATAACGACATGCATACTAATTGCAATTACAACGACTTTTGTTCAATGCGAATAGCTTTTCCCCGAATAATTGCCTCTGTGATTTTTTTATGAGCTGTCCCGAGGATTCTCGCAAAGGTTGGTTGCGAAATTTTCATTTTTGTCGCTGCTTGAATTTGTTTTAACCCATCAATTTCATATAACTTCAGCGCTTCTAATTCATCAGAAAAAAGAACGATTTCTTCCAGTATTCTCATTGGAATACCCTGTGGTTTGAAATAGTACACATTTGGATTAAACCGAATAAATCGGGGCAATTTATGTCTAGGCATACGCGTTGCTATTATTTCGTTTTTTGTACGTCGTTGAGATCTTTTTCAATGTCCTCAATTTCTTCTAGGAGCGCCTTTTTGTATGCGAGAAGATCTTCGATCTCTTCTTCTTTTGTTTGTGGATCATTCCATCCGAAATATCTTCCCAAGCCTCTTCCGTACCCGCGACACCGTCCAAAGCCCACGCTCATCCCTTTTCTATTTGAACATCGTCCCAAACCTCTTCCAGTTACTGGCCCTTTTCCTTGTGGTCCTGTTTGATCAAATCTTGGCATGGTGTGTATCTCCTTTCGATATTCACCGCACTTATAATGAATACATATTCATAATAAACCGAATGTATGCGTATGTCAACTCGAGCTGTTGAAACATGTTTGATTTAGGAGAGCTGTTCTCTTTCGAATTTTTTTTCTTCTACTACTAGTGCCTGACTAACTGCATGAAAAAGATCATGAACATTATTCTCCATAACATTTTCCCACTGGATTGTTTTTGGGTTGTCTTACTACAATAGCGTATGGTTCGCAGGGCATATCTTATCGTTTTTTTCTTTTGTATTTTTTTGTCTTTTCTTCCCTTTCTTCTTCGTGAAACGCATTTTCCAACCGATGACCTTGGTCGACACATCACGAATGGAAGAGTATTTTTGGAGGGAAACACGCACATTCTGTTTCAAAATGTGTATTCATACACACACACCGAGTACCCGTTTCTTAATCATCATTGGCTCACAGGTGTGGTGTATGCAATTCTGGATCGCCAGTGGGGGCTACCGTCGTTGTATCTGTTAAACAGTGTTCTATTATTGTGTTCATATCTTTTCACAATGCTTCACGTGCGTACAAAAAGTGATCGGATACTAACACTTTTGTTTTCTATTCCCATTTTTATGTTGTTTTCGTATCGCCCAACCATTCGACCAGAAGTTTTTGGGTACTTTTTTTTGGCATATATGACATTTCGATGGAGTCTTGTGCGGAAGGAACAGTATTGGAGTTGGACTGAATCAATCTTTTACTCAATACTGATGATTCTTTGGGTGAATCTGCATATTTCTTTTATCTTGGGTGTTTTTGTACTCAGCATGATGATGATTGATCATCGCGAAAACCTTCGTAATAACAAATCCCATCTGTTGCGTTTTTTGTTGCCAATGATGGTGACGATACTCAATCCATCAACCCTCCTCGGAATGATCTATCCGTTAAAAATGTTTTTCAATTATGGCTATCCAATAGCTGAAAACATGACACCTTTTTTTATGATGCAGGTCCAGTTCGATCTGCGTCTTTTTTTCGCAATACTGCTTTTGATTGTCGCGGTGGTGTGCCTCTTTTTTACTGCTTTTCAAAAGAATGTCGCGCGGTTATCTGATTGGATTACCGTTTGTACTGCATCTATATTTCTCTTTTTTTCTGTTCGATATCTTCCCGTTTTTGCGATTCTTGCTCTGCCAATTCTTGCAGGATGGATCTCTCGTATTCCTCGTATTCGTTTTTTTGCTCAACAGATGCGATCTTTTCCGTATGTTTTTTACGCGATCTGCATGGTGGTGGTAATGCTGTTTACCACTGCGATTGGGTTTGGGGTGGTGTCCCCCTCCGTCGCGTGGTGGCATGTGAATCTGCAACAAAATCCGGACCAATTTGTTTGTATAAACACGTTTTTAGAACACCATCGCACTGGAGCGATTTTTAACGACTTTGATGTCGGAGGCTTTCTTGACTATACGATTTTTCCCGAGCATCGCGTGTTTGTGGATAACCGCCCCGACGCTTTTCCCGCTCGATTTTTCACAGAGGAATATATTCCCATGCAAGAAAATGAAGAAAAATGGGCTCAGGCACTAGAAAAATATCGGTTTCAAACAATCATTTTTTCAACAAACGACATGACACCTTGGGCGCGAACTTTTCTTTTTCATCGACTGCAGGATCCCGAGTGGGAGGTGTTGTGCTCAGACCAACATTTGACTATTTTTCTTCGCTCGGCGGAAAAGTGAGGGTGTTGAGCAAACGCGTATTTTTTTCGAGAACGATCGTATATAATACCTGCACATTCATCGCAATTTCCGCAGATCTTCCTCGAGAAGAATCGAATTGCCGGGTGGTGAAATGGTATCACAGCGGCCTTTGAAGCCGTATTTCTAGGTTCGAATCCTAGCCCGGCAGCAGAAAAATGATTGGAATCATCGGAGTAACCATAGGATTGTGTGTTTTATTTCTCTAATCTCCTCTCCCCCACTTCTTCCTACAAAAACCTTCGCAAACTGGGTATACTGTGTGAATGCCAGAAGATTTTGGAATGTATGATTGGGGGGATGAAGGTGATTCTAATGCTCAACCCGAAGGGAATGAGCGCGATTTTCATGAGCCGATTTGGCGTCGCATCGCATTTGCTCTCATTGAAAAGTTGAATAAAGAATACGCTCCACTTACACTTTCGCTCGATGATGTTCTCGCATATTCTCGACGAACTCCTTCGGGGGAAGCATCAATTCAAAGAAAGCTTGAATCATTGCCGTTGGATCCACAAGAACTTGTGCGAGAAACGTCAATGACATTTTTAAACGAGTTATTTTCTGACACCGAACGACAAAAACAGAGTCTTGTGATGCTGGATATCGATCAGGCGTTTCAAAATATCACATCACTTGCTGTTCCTGAGTTGGAAAGAATAGCGTTAGCGACCATTCAAGATGTTCCGTATTCGCCACCAAAGGAAAATGAGACGCATTTTCCATTTGCAAGACCATCTTCCAAGTTTATTTATCAACATGCCGAATCTATTTTTGCGAATGACGAAGAAGTACCGTCAAGAGACGTTCCGCTTCACGTTCATGAATTTGCGCAGAGTCGGGGCCAAATTGGTTATTTTGAACATAAAGTGGTTCTCATTTTTCAGCATGCTGATGTGAAATATATGTTTATGTTGCACAGTTTAGAAAAACGATTGGCTTTTGCAAAGATCGTTGCGCAAGATGAACAAGATGTACATGAAATGTTTTCATATGTTTATCATGAGCAGTGCAAGATATATGCACAAAAACTTGCACAGGAGTTCGATAGCGTTTATCAATTCCATGAACAACGTCTCGAACACCTTGAGTTGCGCGCTTTTGAGCAGGTGAAGGATCTGTATTTTGAACATGTTCGAAATTCGCGATCAGAACACATAGTGTGGGTGTACGATACCGAGCACGTAACCTTTACTCGTGTTTCCCTCGCCATTACTCGTGAGAATCCAAACGATCCTATGGATGTCCTTCGTTTTTCATTTTTAATCGAGGGGAAGATGCACAAGGTTTTTCTTTCGCGCAGAGAAAAAATAGGTGATATTGATTCGGCCGTGTTTATTTATTTCCCTGGAGGTGACTTTGATTCGAAACATGTGAATACTTCCGAGGCGCTTTCGTTTATCAAATCGTTCTTTTCCTCTCAAAATCCGTATACCGTCCCCAAACTTGCAGAAATATTTCAGGAAGAACGCGTTAAAGATTCAAATCAAGATACTGCACAAAAAATTGAAGGTCGTATGCAGGAGTATTTTGACGGAATGCGAAAGGAAACGTCGTTTTTTGATTTCGTTCAAGAATTATCTGCGGATGCCATATCTGCCCAATCTCAACGCATGCATGTGCTTGCTTCTTCACAAGAAGATCCGCGCACACGTCTGTTTGAATCATATCAACAGTTACGAACAGCATGTATGCAAAACGTCCTTGCGGATGTTCAAGGTAAAATATCTGACAATCATCTTATTGATGCTGATTTCTATAAAACTGATCTTGTAAGACGACCCACTCCTATTCTTGAGCATGTTGAATATCTGTTTCAGAGTTTCCCTTCACTCGATCACTTACTTCATCATGTCTTGGCAATTCAATTTGGGCATGCCATTTCTGACATGTATCTTTTTCAACTCGCACAACGGTATTGCGATACATGGGATCAAAAAAAACAACACGCTTGATCCATCTATGCAAAGATCTCATGAGAACGGAAAAAACCGTTTACGTGTTACATCAACTCATTCCCAGATTCAAGAGCTGTTTAAATCAGATGCTGATCGTAAGGTTTTGCTTGATCAATCGATGCGCACAACTCAAGCAATCCTGTTTTCCTATTTTAAACAATGGATGCAATCTGCCATTGTTGAGCGAGATGTTCGTTTTCTAGAAACGATTAAATCCTACACCGATCTTATTACCGACACCCTGTTCGAAACAGTGTATCAAAAACTCGAACCAGACAAACAACTGGTTTTGGAGTTTTTGTCCCAACTTGAACCGGATTTACAACAGACATATTTTCTCACAAAATCTCAACAAAATGACAAGATGATCATCTGGCTACCGAAAGTTCCTCAGGTTCCTCAGGTTCAAATTCGCTTGAAAAGAGGTGTAATGGAAAGATGGTACGTTGAGCATACAAATCCTGACACGTTTATTTTTAAAGACATGTTCAAGCGCCAACTATCCAGTGTTTTTGATTTTCCTCTTGATGCAATGATTGAAAATCAAGATGCCGTTCATGCGCACGTTGAACAATTTGTAAATCAAGTGAGAATACTTACAGATAGTGGTCATTCACTTGTCAAGATTTTGAAGTATGCAACGACATGTTTTCGCCATTCAAGTGCGGACTATATCTTGTATATTCGTGAAACTCCGTATATTCCTGAAACAAAGGTGGAATAAATGAACATCTCCTCAATTCTCATTACAGGCGACGATGGCTATACATCTCCGAGAACACGCTTGCTCATTCGGCTTTTGAAAGATACGTATGATCTTCGCGTATGTGCAACAAACACCCAACAAAGCGGCGTTGGTGGATATATGAGTATTCGCGAGGGTGGAGTTTGGGGAGAGGATGCGGTTGATGGGGTACCTGCGCTATGGGTGGATAAACATCCCGTGGATGCGATCGAGGTCGCTGAAATGTACTATCAACGAACTTTTGATTTGGTGATTTCTGGAGTAAACTGGGGTGCAAACTTGGGTGGAAGTGTGATCTCTTCGGGTACATTCGCCGCGGGATATCGAGCGCTTCACGATCGTTTAGCGCCACATGTAATGGTGTTGAGTTGGAAAGTTCCTTTCGAGATGTGGTTTGCGATTGATCAACAGGAAACGCCGATTGATTCTTTTTTGGAGTATCCAGGAAAACAAATTGTATCGATGATTCATCTTGCGCAAACAACAAACTTTTGGAACACCGCGATGGTGAACATCAACTTTCCAGAGCATCCTTCAAATGAAGTGCGCTGGACAACCGCGCTACCAAATTTACGAGAGCTGTATCCCCCGCTCGTTCTTGATCGTGAGAAAAAAACGTTTTCGTATGATCGTGATCCGCGGGTCGCGTCACCAAATACGAACCCGCAGTTTGATTCGGGGGCGGTGCAGAATGGGATTATTTCAATTTCGAAAGTTCATAAAGATTTTACAATTGATCCGATTGATGAAAAACAACAGTCTTGGACACTGATATAACAGCATCTTTGACTTGAACTTTCTCTAGAATCTTCGTATACTCTTCGTATGTATAAACCGCAACTTTGGATTTCTCATAGTTCAATTTCTCTTTTTCAATCTTGTCCCCGCGCGTATTTTTTATCGAAAATATACAAAGATCCGCGGTCGCAAAAAAAAATACAGATTATTTCCCCCGCACTTTCGCTTGGGTTAGCGGTGCACGACGTGCTCGAATCGCTTTCGATTTTGCCGACGCATGAACGCTTCATTCATCCCTTACGAGAAAAGTTCGAAACCGTGTGGAAAACTGTTTCGGGAAAACTCGGAGGTTTTACCGATCCTGCGGATGAGCAGTTTATGAAAGAACGTGGTCTTGCGATGCTCCAACGCGTTGAACAACATCCAGGTCCTCTCGCCCAAAAAGCGGTCAAAATTCAAGAAACCATTCCACATTTTACAATTTCAGAATCCGACAGCATCGTGTTGTGTGGGAAAATCGACTGGTTGTTGTATCGCGAGGACATTGATGCCGTCGAGGTTATCGATTTTAAAACAAGTAAACACGAGGAAAAAGAAGACTCGCTTCAACTTCCCATTTATACCTTGCTTACTACCTACACACAATCGCGAAAAGTGGTTGGAGTGAAGTATTGGTATCTCGAGCGGGATGACGAGCCATTGGCGATGCCTCTTCCTGACCTCGCCGAGTCGCTTGAAAAAGTGATGCGTGCGGGGAAGCAGATGAAGCTAGCAAAACAACTCGAAAAATTTGATTGTCCTCAGGGTGAACAAGGGTGCATGTTTTGTCGACCCTACGAAGAAATTTTGAAAGGGAAAGGGGAATGTGTGCGCGAAACCACGCGAGAAAAGGTGTACATTTTGCCCGAAGTCACTTCTAGACCAAACTTTGACGAGGTGATACTCTAAAATCCGAAAATATATTGGAGGAATGATGAAATATGCTCTGCTTTTTCTTGCGATCATGGGTATTGCAGGAGTGGTGTGGTCGGTGAATCGGTTCTCATCAGAAGATGATGTTCGCCCATCATCCACATCAACAGAACTTCTTGCCACATCACAACCATCGGAGGACTCCGAAAGGTGTATTGTTACAATTAGTGGAAAAAAATACGATGTTACCGCGTTCATTCCTTTTCATCCAGGAGGTGCTGACGCAATTAAGAAAGCCTGTGGGACCGATGCCACTGAACTTTTTTTCAATCGTGGATCAAAAGGTCCACATCCAAAACAGGCTGAGGAAAAACTTTCAACAATGGAGGTCAAATAATATGGGAGGACATACGATGCTTGCGCAAAAACTGTTCGTTCTTTCAAAAAGAATACACACCTTTTTGGTTTTTTCCATCGTTATTTTTGGTTTTTTCATGATGTCAACGGGCGTTGTGTTGAAATATGCCACGGAATTTACTGCGTTAGGTGTTGATGTATCCCAAGCGCGGTGGGTGCACAATCAGATTAGTACGATATTCAACTTCGTGTTTTTGTTGATGATGCTTACAGGTTTGTGGATGTACATCTTTCCAAGAGTGATAAAACGGTCAAAAGTGATTCCTTCTGATACAATAGCCTCATGAATCCCAATCCAAAACTGCACGCATGGATCGCAATGTGTGGGTACTGTTCTCGGCGTGAAGCCGAACGACTCATGCTCGAAGGAAGTGTGAAGCTCAATGGAAGAGTGATTAAAAATGTTGCCGAACGCATTCATCCTGGAAAAGACAAAGTAATGGTACGTGGAAAACTGCTTTCTTCTCAACAAGCACACGAATATTGGGCATTAAATAAGCCGACGGGAGTTGTTTCAACTGTCAACGATCCTGACGGAAAACCAACCGTGATGCGGTACATTCAGTCCAAGGCGCGCCTGTTTCCCGTGGGTCGCCTTGACGAAGATTCGGAAGGATTGCTTTTTCTTACCAATGATGGTGATTTTGCATATACTCTCACCCATCCCAAACATGGAATTGCAAAAGTGTACGAGGTATTTATTAAAGGCACACTTTCAAACACACAGCTGCGGATTCTCCGTGAAGGCGTTCCATTAAAAGATGGTGTGACGCAACCCGCCGAAGTTTCTATTTTAAATCATGAACAGGGGAATACTCATTTGCAGTTTGTGCTTCATGAAGGGCGACACCGACAGATTCGCCGTATGTGCGCGAATCAAAATATTGAAATTTATACATTAAAACGAGTTTCGATTGGGTCTGTATCGTTAGGATCACTTGCAATTGGGCGCGTTCGACCACTTTCTTCCGAAGAAGTGACTGCCCTATTGAGTGAGGCGTAGTAGTGGTATGTGGAAAAAAAGTGCCTTTATTTTTTTGGGAATCTGCACAGGATCTTTATTCGTGTTCTTTTTTTCTCGCATATTTCAATCTCGAACATTTTTGACATCAGCGACCAATCAACCGATTCAATATACACACAGAATATACGACCCTGTTTCGTTTGAAACGCTTTCCACGACTCCTTTTTATCCTCAGCCTTTTTCGGAGTTGAAAAAACTTGAAGTAACCGAGAAGTATCGATCCTCAATTGTGTCGTTTCCAACAATTTCTGGGAACGTTTCCGCAGTCCTGTATGTTCCACAAGGAAAAGGACCGTTTCCCGTGATTGTGCTGTTACGCGGATATGTGGATAAAGATAAATATGTGAGTGGAACGGGTACGAAGCGTGCTGCAATGTATTTTGCTGAAAAAGGATATCTCACCATTTCACCAGACTTTTTAGGTTTTGGACTTTCCGATCCAGAACCAAACGATACGATGATGGCGCGTTTTGAAAAACCACGAACGGTGCTTCAATTACTCGCATCACTTTCATCGATTGAACTCGCCGATCCAAAAAATGTTGGGATTTGGGCGCACAGTAACGGTGGTCAAATTGCGATTAGTGTTTTGGAAATTTCAAAACAGGCGTATCCCACAACGCTCTGGGCACCGGTGTCCGAAGCGTTTCCTCAGTCTATTCTGCAATATGTTGATGAGCTGGATGATAAGGGGGCGTATCTAAAATCTGAGCTCGAAAAGTTTGCACTGACATATACGTATGAAGATTTTGATATCGGCGCGCATCTTGATTCAATTCAAACGAACCTTCAAGTCCATCAGGGTGTTGAGGATGAAGAAGTTCCTGTAAACTGGAGTGATACGTTCGTGAAAAACATGAAAGATCGAACACAAAAAGTTGAGTACTATACATACCCACGTGAAAACCATAACTTTACGCGAGGTTCAGTGAACACATTATTAGAACGAGATCTCATATTCTTTGAACGGAACCTGAGGAAATAATGGCATTATTTAAAACTGTTGCAATTGGCGGAACATTCGATCATCTACACAAAGGACATCGGTTGTTAATCCAATCTGCAATGTCGTTGGGTGAACGTATTGTGGTGGGTTTAACCACAGACGAGATGATTCAAGACAAGTCTTTTTTTCAACAGATTCAAGATTTTTCGGTTCGCGAACGCCATCTACGAAAGCTTTTGCGGCATCAAGATAGCGTGGTTCCCCTTCACGATCATTATGGACCCACGATTTTGCAGGAGATTTTTGATGCGATTGTGGTGACACAACACACCTATCCCATCACCAATGTGATAAATCAGCTTCGAGCGCAACGATCACTCGCACCGCTTCATGTGCATGTGGCGCCGTTTGAACTCGATCACAAGGGTGAAATTATTTCTTCAACCCGCATTCGTAAAGGAGAAATCGATCAAGAAGGATTGATATTCACGGAATCTTTTTCACAAACCATTATATTTTCAGAAGATGATAAAGATAGGATACGTGCGTTTGGCCAGCAATTTGGACATGTGATTGAACGAATTCCAGACCATCAGTTTGGATCTCGAATTTTGATCGGAGATGTCACAACAAAACGATTTCTAGCAGAAAAATACCCATTTTCTTTTGCTTTCGTCGATGGAAAAACGCAACGATTGTCTTTCCCACTTTTGCCCTATTCATATGCAAGCATTCTGCATAACCCCGCAGGAACAATACAGCCAGAAGTGTGTGGAATTTTCATGCGAAGTGCCACAACGGGATCTCGATTGATTTTTGTTGAAGGAGAAGAAGACCTTTTCGCCGTTCCCGCAGTGCTCCTTTCACCCATAGGAACGGAAGTGTATTTCGGAGATCCAATAGAAGACAACTTGATTCGTATTCTTGTCACGGCGGAAATAAAGTCGGAACTCTGTAAGATACTTCAGATTGCGAAACTGAACCAAGATGGAGTACAATACCTGCCATAGGGCGAGTGGCGGAACTGGCAGACGCGATAGACTTAAAATCTATTGAGAGCAATCTCGTGAGGGTTCGACCCCCTCCCCGCCCACAAGGTCTAATGCATAGAAGTTTCTGAAACGATTAAAAGGTAACAATGACTGAACGAAATCAAGCATTTGAGTTATCGGATGAAGAATTTGCTGAATTTATTAAAAATGAGGCTGATTATATTTATGCAATAATCTTGGCATTGGATTATTTTCGTTTCAATTTCAATGAAGATGGTAAAGTGAATATGTACGAAACTAAAACATATCAGGTATTAAATACGCTAATGCAAAGACTCCGCGCTGAGTATCAAATTCAAGGAAGAATAATGGATTCATTTGTAATATCAAAAATCTTAGAAGCTTATCCAAAATATTACTCCTAATCATCAGATTCCACTACATCGCCGTCATCACAATCCCCATCACCGTCATCGCGATTCCCAATCCTTGAACACGGCTGATTCGCTCTTTAGAAAAAATCATCGCCAAAGCAACAGTAACCACCGTAAGAGACGAGGAGATTGGATTGACAATAATTCCGTCCCCAAACGACTGACCAAAACTGACGCTCAATATTCCAATCGTTTCTAATATTCCCACTGTTGCAAGAAGAAAAAAAAGTTTGTTGTTGAGAGCTTTTATTGCCAAAGACCTTTTCTGAAATCTCGATAGCAATAAGAAAAGGACAATTGCGGTTAATTTTGTGATGAAACTGACAACAATCCAATCGACTTTTTCAACAATCCAATCGACTTTTTCAACAATCCATTCATTTAGAGGCCAATAAAAAATGCCAAAAAATACTGTTGCAAGCAGAGTTTCCTTTACCCCCTTAAGGAGCGAAATGGTACCTTTTTGTAGATCAGTAAAATTGATCGAGACAAGGGTGACCCCGATCAATACAAGTACGATCGCGGGTACTTGTACTGCTGAAAGCGATTGACCTCGAAGAAAAAACGAAATTGCAATGATAAATAGTACCTGAAGATTTATCGTTGCCGAGACAACAGAAACATTTCCAATCTCAAATCCTTTATAAAATAATTGTTTTTTATAACAATATTTGATATAAATTATTATTGCAATAAAGTTAAATTTTTGAAATCAATCAGTTCGATAAATTCAGGACTAATATTGAGCAAAGTCGAATATCATAAGATATGATAATGATATACCAAAAGAAAATCCTATTAAAATCCGTGGAGCAAATGAGAAAGAGTAAACGGCCTCGCCGTTTTGTAAAATTTCTTTTCTTTTTTCTCTTTGACATTTTTTTTTATCGTTAATCCTCCGAGGGTGTTTGCAACTAGGGGAATAACTTATTCCAACTCTATTGTAATTGGGGGAAGCGGAATTGATGGAACCACTAGAAACTATTATGATAGTAACGGCAACACATTTATTTATGGATATTTTTCAGCAACCAACGATTTGAATCCAACCTCCGGTACAGACTTTCATACAGCGGTAGGTGGTTTCGATATTTTTTTAACAAAACTCGATAGTGGTGGCAACTTTCTTTGGGCAAAGACCTGGGGTAGTTCGGGCAACGATATTTCGGGTGGTCTCACTTTCGATTCCACAGGTAATATATATTTGACCGGGGAGTACTCGGGAACAACAGACTTTGATCCAGGTGTAGCAGTTATAAGCAAAGCCACTGCAGGAAGCACGGATGCATTTGTTTTGAAACTAAATTCCTCCGGGGAGTATGTTTGGGTTGATACTTTCGGTTCAACTGGGCATGACCGAGGCTCACAAATTCTTGTAAGTGGTACGGATTTATACATTGGCGGGCGTTTCCAAAATACAGTAGATTTTGACCCTGGAGCAGGAACAACTAATCTGGCCTCTACGGGGGGTTATGATATCTATTTTGGCAAATACACACTTAATGGCAATCTTGTTTGGATAAACAAAATAGGTAGCAGTAGTTACGACTATCTTGACGAGATACTTATGACTCATGCTGGAAACCTTCTTTTAGTTGGTGATTTTTATAATACGGTTGATTTTGATCCGGGTGCAGACGCAACTAATAAAACTTCTACCGGAAATTATGATTTTTTTTTCGCGCAATATAACACCAGCGGTGGGTTTATTTCAGTTAAAACCATAGGGTCTACTGGAGAAGATCGGGGTATTGGTGCTACTCTTGATGCAGATGATAATCTCTACATAGCTTGTCTTTTTAGTAATACGGTTGATTTTGATCCGGGTGCAGAAGCGACCAATAAAACCTCAAATGGCAATTATGATGCTTGTTTGGCCAAATACAATTCAGCAGGCGAATTTCAATGGGTGCGATCTTGGGGGGGAACTGGCAGTGACCAGGCTTTTTCAGTAGTTCTTGATACTTTTAACAATGTTTATGTTATAGGAATAATATCCGAAACGGTTGACCTTGACCCATCAGATACCGGTGTCACTAGCTACACTAGTCAGGGTAATACAGATATATTTGTTTCTCAGTTCGATTCTACTGGTAATTTTGGTTGGTCTTTGGCCTTTGGGGGTACTGGAATGGACTATATTGAGGATATAGTTCTAAGCGATAACAAACTTATTACTACTGGCTATTTTTCTAATACTACGGATCTGGATCCGACTTCGGGAATCAATAATTTTACTTCCGCGGGGAATACTGACATTTTTGTTAGTTACTATACTCTCGATGTTGTCGGACAAACTCTTTCCAATATCAGTTCATCCACCGACGACAGCTCTTCATCAACATCTACTTCTGTTTGTAGCGATCAAGCACCTGGAGTAAAACCCCCTTGGTTGTATGGAGCAATCGCTCAAGATTCTGAAAGTATACTATTGTACTTTACTGAAGCAGATAATCCAGTCGATAAATATGTTTTAGAATATGGCACTAAATCCGGTAATTATATCTACGGAGCTCAAGATATGGGTGTAAATTCCAGAAGTCAAATGACATATTTAGTTAGATCTCTTTCACCAAACACAATATATTACTTTAAAGTTAGAGCAGGAAACGGTTGTGCCACTGGTCCTTGGTCAAATGAAATTTCCGCTAAAACGAAGGACTTAGTATCTTTTAATCAACCTAGGACAACACAATCGGAATTAGAAACTCAACTCGTTGCCGAAATTCCATTGGAGCAAAAAACAACTGAAGAAATACAACAAAGTTACAATGTTAATGTTAAAGTTATTGATACCAAGAAAAAGCCAGTGGAAGGTGCAACCGTTACTTTACACTCTAATTCCCAAACAATTAAAACTGATAAAAATGGCATTGCCTCTTTTAATAATGTAGAGGAGGGAAATCATAAAGTATTGATTGCTTACAATAATTTTGAAGGCGAGCAATCGATAAATCTTGCAGGAGATGTTAAAGAATTTGATATTAATGTTACGATTCAGAAAAAAACAATTTCACTATCTCCATTAACTTATGGAATTATTGGGATAATGGGATTAGTGATTATTGGGTTAATCTTCAAATTTACTTGCATTTTCGAGTTAATTTCCTTCCAGTTTTTAAACCCTCGAGGGCTTTAGCCTAGGGTGGTAAATGTTCGTAGTCCTGGGTTTCTTTGTTTTGAAGTACGATGCTTGGTATCTATGCAGATTTAAACGCAAGTACATATTGCCTATCAAACACAATATCACGTTGTCTGGATACCAAAACGTCGCAGAAAACTCCTTGTGACTGGAGTGAAAGAATATCTTACAAAAACACTCTATGTTGCAATTGAAGAACGGTATCCAGTTTGGATGTAGCATTTGCAAAGAAATCAGAGGTGCCCCATCCAAACATGCCTCCCAATCCGCTCAGTATGCTAAGTAGTGTTCTGTCCAATATCTTCCTTTCGCATAATCATCCCCACTGATATCCAAAATATCACTTTTTCGAGAATATGCACGATTGAAAACTGCGCGTGCACAAGGTACACGAGAAATATCACTTGAAGCCAAAATGAAAAGTGTTTTTTTGAAAACGTTTTGAGCATTTGAACTAGGAAATACAGGCCGGCGCCAGCGCCAATCAACCCAGTTTCTGCCAAGAGTCCAATAAACAATCCGTGCGATTGATCAACAATAAAATCGTGTTCTACTGGATATGGCCACTGTGCGGAAGAAAATGCGTAATTGTAGTTTGCCCATCCCCACCCAAAAAGAGGTCGTTTTGACCATCCTATCAGCCCAGAAATCCAAATGCGTTCGCGCGACTGAATAATATACGTAAATTCGTGTATTCTTCCCGAGAACAAAACGCGTTGTGCGTATTGATTAAGCAGAACGCTAAGGAGCAGTATGCAAGTGAGTACGGTAATCTTTTTGTGCGTGTTGCTTTTTTTCCCGAAATAGAGAAGCACATATGTTCCAAGAAAAAACATTGATGACCACGAATGATTGAGCGCAATGGCAAAGACTGTCAGCGTTTGTAATATACCAAGCACGAGTTTCAACAGTGGATGACGTGTTCGTTCGAAGACGTACATGGTTGAAAAAAACGAGACACCCAAAAATCCAATCGCGTACTGCGGATGACCCAAAAAACTTGCCCATTGCGGAAAATATTCAATTGATACCCTAAAGAGATTTGGGGCAAGTACTCGAACAATGTCGATCGAGACTATCGATTGGAGAAGTAGTATGGGCACGTAAAAAACTTTTGCTGAGAATTTTTGAAAATAGGCAAGATAGGCCAACGCAAAGCAGATGCCGATCAGAAAGAATTCATACAAGATTCCATCAAATCGAGAAGGGTTTCCAAACAGGCTCGTGTATTTATCGCTCGAAAAAACAACAGATAAGAAGATGCAACACGTATATACAATTAGTGCGTTTTTCATCGAGAAAGCTGAGGATTTATGGGAAGCGTTTTTGGTTTAGGACTCACTCGAGGTACAGGAGACACTGTTGGTTTGACGGATGGTTTTGGTGACACTTTGAGAGATGGAATAGTTGTTGGAATTGGTTCTTCCGATGTTGGACACCACCCGCCTACTGGAGTTGGAAGCTCGCATTTGTTTCGAATGTAATCAAGACATTCTGGGCGCGGTTGGCACGCGGGAGAAGTTTTCGCTCCAAGATCATACGCGCGTTGTCGGGTATCAAGGTTTTGAGAAATGAGCGCCGTTCCCGCGATAAGCCCGATTCCCATCAGCGCGATTGCTCCAAGACGCATGGCAATTCGCCTTCGTGGGTAAGAAAACCGATGTGATTGTGAAACAGGTGACATGGGTGGTGTTGAAATATCTTCCAGTGAGGGTTCGATGACTGTATTTGAAGTGTTTGATTCGAAAAGTGGGTTGTTGATCATGTGCTTATCATACGCACATCTGTTCGAAGATTGCAATGAAATGAATATTTTTGAGACGTCAATACCAGATTCGATTGCGCGACGTCCTGTAGATCGCACAGATCAGTGAGTATGCGGCATTTTTAGGGTATAATAGGTGCAGACGTGTGTTACGGGGTGTGGCTCAGTTGGTAGAGTGCACGGTTTGGGACCGTGAGGTCGGCGGTTCGAGTCCGCCCACCCCGACACTGTAGGATACATCAATAATCTTCTTCTTCTCAAAAAGACTTTCATAGATCGCAATGTATTCTTGCGTACTTTTATCCCAGTCAAACGATTGGTTCATGCATTTTATAACAAGATTGTTCCAGCGTTCTCGATTATTGATGTACAGATTCAGCGCGATGCGCATGGTTGATAAAAAACTCACGCTAGAATTGTTTTTGAATAGAAATCCCGTACCCGAAGTGTTCGATTTATCATAATTAAAAATGGTATCGGCCAATCCACCCGTATTTCGGGCTACGGGTAAAACGCCATAACGCATTGCTTTCATATGTGCTGTTCCACAAGGTTCAAAAACCGATGGACAAAGCACGATGTCTCCACCAGCTAATAGTTTTTGCTCAAAGGCGTCGGAAATGGGGGTGATGAATCGAAAATTTGGATATTTTTCTTCGAGCATGTTGAATGCATCGTGATATCGCTTGTCCCCTTCCCCAGCAATAATAAGAATGAGATGTTGTTTTAACAGAGATTTCATAGATGCAATCAGTACATCAAATCTTTTTTGATGTGTAAGGCGGTGATTCGTAAACGCCATTGGCCAGGAAGCATATGTATCTGGAAATGATAACTTTTTTAATAACCGCTCCTTATTTTTTTGTTTTCCAACACTCACATTTAAGCTTGAGTAGTTTTGTGCAATTCGATCAGAATTCAACGGATTGTATAACGCATAGTTAATTCCATTGACAATTCCATAAATAGGTTTATGTTTGTTGAGATATCGTGAAAGCCCCTCCCCATGATATTTTGACAGAATTTCTTTTGCGTAAGTTGGACTTACGGTTGTAATGATGTGTGCGTATTTGATCCCCTGTCTCAAGAAATTCACCCGATCCCATTTGTGGTTATCCCAAAATTCGGGGAAGTGAACAACGGGAGCTCGCTGTTTTAACGAACTCAGTCGTGCGAGATTTATTTGATCAGATCCTTGAAAAGCAAGATTGTGAATTGTGAGCACTGTTTTCATTCTTTTCAGCTGTGGTTTTGTAAGGTATTCATGAGCCAATTGAGGAAAAAGTCCTGTCATCCAATCGTGGCAATGCATAATATCAAACTGCAATTGTAGCGTTTTCATAATTTCAAGAACTGCCCGAGTAAAAAAGAGAAACCTTCGAGGCGTGTCTTTATGTAGATATAAATTCCGTGAATATCTGCCAAAAAAATCAAAATGATTGACAAAATAAAACGTGATAGTGTTTCCGAGTGGTGTCGTTTGGAGATACTTCACACAAGAACAAGTAAGGGAGGTTGATCGATCGAGTTTTACAGGAATATCGATGAGAACTGTTTCAATTAGTTTGTTTTTGAGGTGTTTGGAAACACACCCATACAGTGGCGTAAACACCGTTACATCAACATTCGCATCTGCGATATGTGTGGAGAGATCTGCAACCGCATGACCTAATCCACCCGTCTTTGAAAATGGATATATCTCGCTTGTAATATGTGCAACTCGCAATGGATGAGAGGTGTTCATTGCGAGTTCCAATGCCGTGCCCAAACTTCAAAAACAATCTGGGAGTAACGTTTTTCAAACACCAATCGCTCTTTTTTTTGAAGTGTTTCGAGTGCACGAACAGCGCTGATCATGGATTCCAAGCCACGACAAATATTTGTCGGGTTGTATCCTAAGATACGGCCGTCTGCCCACCACCACGTGCAACTCGAAAGTCCTCTATCAAGTTCGCACTGCGCGCGGTATGCTTGAAGATCATGAGGATTTTGTATGACCGCCGCGCGTACGTCGCGAAGAAATGACCACAGCAGTTGATGAATTGCATTTGATGGCATATCCCACAACGGAAATGGAGTGTTCGCATTAAGATCTTCATCTGAGGTTTGCCAACTGCTTTGATGTAATGCGACCGATATTTTGTCCTCAGGAATTTGAGAAAAATACTCGTTTGCCGTGAGATATATTATGGAATGATCATGAATCGTATGATAAAGATACGTATTCCAATCAATTTCCATATTTTGTTCGTCAATCTGATTTTCGCCGTCGCTGATCAAAACGTTGTACGTATCCATAAATCGATCTTCACTTGTTGAATGAAAAATACGATTATGAATGAGCAGGGGCAATTCAGTGTTTTTTTCTTGATATCTTTTGCTCCAGTCCACATTGTTTTCCGGCATGGAACTTTGATCAACCGTTATCCATTGAAATCCTGCTTGTCTAATCACTCGGGCGACGGTATCTGAATATGCGAGTTCGGGAAGATAAAATCCCCGACCGAATGGTGATGCCTGAGCCTTTTTCCAGGAGTCGCCTAATGCTTTTTGATTGAGTTCCTCATTTAATTGAATTTGACGCAATATTTCATTTTCTGGTATGAGTGGTAACAGTGGATGAAACATGGCGCTTCCTGTGAGCTCAACTTGATTTCGATCGACGAGCATTTTCAATAGATCAAAAAATTCAGTTTTTTCATCATCAAGCAACTGCTGAGTCAGTGAACCAGTAATGTTTACCGTCATGTGAATGTTTGGATTTTGTTCAAGAATTTTCACAAGCGGAAAATATGTTCGATTGTATTCCGCGCGGAGCACTGATTTTTCCTGCCAAGATGGTTGATAGAGATGAAATAGATAAATCACATATTTTTGCATAGAGGGAAACTGAAGAGGTTCAAGATTGAGCCTGAAAAGAAGTATGGATAGTATAGCACGTCTGGAGTTTGGGTTTGGGTTTGCTGAATATTTAGATAGTTTTGTGATTAGACCTTCGGCGATGTATTTCTTTTCAACATGGACGGGGAATGTTGCTTTGGGGTTGGTGTTGGGAAAACTTATTGCAGACGTGACATTTTATGTACCAACAATCTTCTTTTATGAACTAAGAAAAAAATATATCAAGAATTAGCGAATTGGATTTTGCAGTTCTTGATGCTATTGTTTACATATGGAAACCTACTCATGGTACGCGCAACTTTCAAAACCCTCGTGGTCACCGCCATCTTGGCTGTTTGGTCCAGTATGGACGATGTTATATCTTTTGATTGCGATTTCTTTTGGTCGTGTGTTGTATTTATTTCTCAAAAAAAAGATCAAGTTCGCAACAGCTCTCCCTTTTGCACTCAACATGATTTTCAATATTGCATTCACTCCGCTACAGTTTGGATTGCAAAGCAACATCTTTGCAATGATTGATATTTTTCTTGTTCTAGGAACACTTATTTGGGCAATGAAAGCAATTTATTCACACGAGCGTTGGATTGCATATGCGCAAATCCCGTATTTGCTGTGGGTTTCATTTGCAACAGTGTTACAGGTTGTGATCACGGTGATGAATTATTAGAGCATTGCTTAACAGATCAAGTGAAATTTACCTTTATCAAGCTCCCTTGAATTCAAGTTCATATGCAGAGTATGATTTAGCTCATGGAATATCCAGAGCAAGGGAATAATGAAATTTTTACAAAAACAGTACCCTCTGTACCATTATGGTTATCTGATCACTTTTCTGCGTTACCTCTCGTAGGATGGGGTGCAATAAAAAGAAAATTCGAGGATAGAGGATATACTAATCAGTCTACTCTATCATACATACGCGAATCCAGAAGGCCAAATTTTAATAATTCTCCTTTTCGATCTGTGTTTCAACAGCTTCTTGTGAGAGGTGTCACGGTCAACGAATCCAAAACAAGTAGAACAGCAATTGCACATGAGGAACAAGGAAGAGCGATGTCTCAGCCACCATTTTTCTTTAAAGATGACCAAGGAAATATTTATGCCTCATTAGTTATAAAAGGCGGAGGGTTAATTACGAGTTCACAAAAAGTGAGTTCTCCAAGATATGTTGATAGAAATGATCAAAATTTAAGTGTATATGGTGGAGAAAATTTACGTAATGCTCTTCTTGATGCAGAGACGCAGGATAGTTTGATTCAAAAAATTGGACTTCGAACTGCAAGATCAATAGGCGTCTTTGCAATAAACCCAGCAGACTTTAATTTAGAAAAACAACAAGCGTTTATTGGGAAGTATAAATATGGGTTAGACCATGACATTCATCAGGATGTTGGACTACTTGCTATCGATATTAGAGCATTCAGAAACCCAATTCGTGCGAATGTGATTACAAGCGAAAACAAAAGCGAAGAAGTCATTAGAGAATACGTTGAGATGTCTATGCGGCTACTCAAGGTTACTGACAACATAGAAATTGGTGTAGCGAATTATTTAAAATTTATGCGAGATATTTTAAGTTTAAATCTGGGAAAAATGGCTAATGGAGGTTTTCTTCATGCAAATCTGATTCCTCATAATATTACTTTAGCATTTGAATTTGTCGATTTTGATACAATGATCGACCTTAATAACGAAAAACTTGATATTAGTTTACGAGTGGCACATCTGACATATGAGCTCATGAAAGTTTGTGAAATCTATCTCACTCTTGATAAAATAATTAGGGATGCATATGGACTTGAGCAGAGTGAGGATACGCTTATGCTTTTTATACGTCAGTATATTGAACAAATAGAAAATTCAGAAATAAAGAAACTTATTAACTTGCAGTTAGTGGATGCAACCTCCTCAGAAGATGCGTTAATTCGATTTTCTTCAAGTCTTGTTAAGGAAGTGCGTATTGATAGGCGCAGTATGTTTCCTCGATTGTTATCCAAAATTAACACATACAAATGTATGCATGTCGAAGAAGAAGAAAACTACTGTAGTGTTTGCGGAACTAAGTTAAAGAACTAAGTTTAAAAAGACTTCATAACGAAAAGCAGTGTGGAATTCTATTTCACTTTTTCAACCGCCACAGCATTTGTCAATCCAGATTCCATCCATCGGTCACCGTGAATGACAATCACCTGTTGCCCAGATTGGACAAGTCCGCGTTCTGAAAGTGTTTGTAATACGAATGAAGAATCTGTGTATGACGCATGCGGAAACTCCATGCACTCGGCGTGGACGCCGTAGGACATAGTAAGCGTTTCGACCGTTTTTTGACGATCGGTTGCTGCCAAGATGCGAACGTTTGGACGATAACTTGAGATCATTCGCGCGGTTGAGCCGGTTTCTGTGCACACGACAATCGCTTCAATCGCTTCGCCCATCGTTTCCAAAAGACTCATTGCAGAGTTCACCACCGCCGAAGTGAGCGATGGGGGTTGGATTTGTGGAAGCGACACGTGCGTGTGTGGTTCGTTGAATTGAGCGATTGTGGAAAGAAAACTGACCGCTTTTGCGGGGTATTTTCCATTGGCGGACTCTCCAGACAACATAACCGCGTCTGTTCCATCCAGCACCGCATTTGCCACATCCGTGGCCTCTGCGCGCGTCGGGCGAGGCTGAAATATCATCGATTCGAGCATTTGAGTTGCGGTAATCACGGGTTTTGCGTGCGTGCGACAGAGTGAGATCATCTTTTTTTGCCAATACGCGAGTTGTTCGATCGGAACCTCGATACCTAAGTCACCTCGCGCGACCATCACGACATCGGTCGCTTCAATAATTTTATCCAGATTATCCAACGCTTTTTGGGACTCGATTTTTGCGACGATCATCGCGTCTATTGATCGTTTGTCCATTTCGGATCGTAAAATTGCGATATCCTCTTTTGAACGACAAAACGACAGCGCAACAAAATCAACCTTGTTTCGTGCCGCGAGATCCAATTTCAACAGATCATCCTCGATGAGTGAAGGTAAATCAACATCAATTCCAACAAGATTTAATCCTTTTCGATGTTTTATATCTGCAGAATCGAATGGTTTTGCGAAAAATCCTCCGTCTGCAAGCGAAACAACCTCGAACTCGATAAATCCATCATCAATACTGAAATGATTTCCTGGCTTGAGCGCGAGAAAGACTTCGGGGTGTGGAACATGAATCATTTGTCGATTTTCATGCAGTATTGGGCTGAAAAAGAGCGGAACGTCTTTTATTGCCGATACAGGTTGTTTGTTAGGGGTTTCAATTCGGATTTCTGGCCCCTGTAAATCGATCAGGATGCCTACGGAATATTGCAGACGATCGGCGATGCTTTGAACAAGGTTGATTCTCTCCTGATGCCATGCGATGTCGGCGTGTTTCATGTTAAAGCGGAACACATTCACCCCAGCTTCGATCAGTTGCTGAATCATTTCTGGCGAATCCGAGGCAGGTCCTAATGTCGCGACGATTTTGGTTGCTTTTTGTGAGGATTGTTTCATGAGGGTATTGTAATCCATTTTTATAAAGAGGTGTGATAAGATTTCGCCGTATGGAACGACTTTGCATTAAAAATTCAATTGAAAATGAAGTGATGATCAACCGTCCCCTTGCTCAACTTTTTTTAAATGAACTCATTCAACGAAACCTGCAGATTTGCATTGCTGAAGGAGGAACAGGTGGGCATATTTTCGATCAATGTACAATTCCTGGATCAGTTCGAACCGTTCACATGGGTGGAGTTTTTTACAGCACTGCATCAAAAATCAATTTAGGCGTTTCTGCAAAAACAATATCACGTTTTGGAGAGTATTCTTCAGAAACAGCAGTTGAGATGGCGCAACTGCTGATGCAAAAATCTGGAGCGGATTGTGGAGTTGCGACTGTTGGACAATTGAATACTACAGTTCGAAGTGTCGATAACTATGTCTGTATCGCATATGTGCAACGTGATCGAAAGCCGTGGGTGAAAAAGATCATTTTACCGGATATCGGAGTCGAACGTCGGCTTTTAAAAACCATGATCGCACAATCGGTTTTTTCCCACGGTCTGTATTTTTTAAAGGAAGATGAAAAATCATTTATTTCAGATCATGTGGCAATTCAATTTACAGAAAAAAGAAACAAAAATCCCATTATTATCGAAAATCATGTGCTCGCTCGAAAGATACTGACCTATTTGCAATCACGTCATTGTACGTTAGGCACATGTGAATCTTGTACTACGGCTTCAATTTCAAACACGTTCACCGATATTTCGGGTGCAAGTGAAGTTTTCCATGTTGGTTGGATGGCAAACAACGAACGAGTGAAGGCAATGCTGGGAGTCTCACCCGAACTGATGAAATATGGAAATGTGTACTCGGAATCGGTCGCAAGGTCTATGGCTGAATCTATTCGAAAAAAACATCATCTTGATTTTGTGATCGCAACAACAGGTACCATGGACACATTTGATCATCGTCCATATCACTCAACAACGAAACCAGGGACAGTGTATGTCGCGATTGCAGGGAAAGACATAACAGTTTCAACAAAATTGATCGTCCCTTGCCCATTCGGTCACTCTCGAGAACAGGTGGAACTAACCGCGATATCTCTCATTTTGAAATATGTTAATCAACAAGTTTGTGGTATTATTAGTGACATTCCAACGCCATAATTGCTTGGTGTGAAAATTGCGGGTATAGCTCAGTGGTAGAGCGTCTGCCTTCCAAGCAGAATATGAGGGTCCGATTCCCTTTACCCGCTCCAAATGTACAGAAATCACTATAAATGGATAGAAAGTTACTAGTAAAATACATAAACAAACTATGAAATACATGCACACCAACATTATCGCTAAAGATTGGCGAAAATTAGCTGATTTTTATATCAAGGTTTTTGAATGTAAAGAAACTTCATCCGAAAGAAATCTTTTTGGTGATTGGCTGGAAAAAGGGACTGGTGTAAAAAATGCCAAATTAAGAGGCATGCATCTAGTTTTACCTGGATATGAGAAAGATGAACCAACTTTGGAGATTTTTCAGTATGAAGAGATGGAGGACAAATTGCCTCCAGTGGCAAATAGAATGGGGATAGGACATCTTTGTTTTTCAGTTGATGATGTAAAGGCAGTTCAAGAGAAAATGATTGAAAATGGTGGACAAAAAATTGGAGAAGTTGTTAGTAAAGACTACGGATCTGGGACGCTAGTTTTCACATATGCTGCCGATCCCGAAGGCAACATTATTGAGATACAGAATTGGGAACCGAAAAAATAAGGACTTTACTCTTGCAATTTAAAAACCCCCTCGGCTTTCACTTTTTCCTCAGGCGTTAAAGATTTCATATCTTTCATTCCCTTTTCCATAATTCGAGGAAGGTCTAGTATCTCTTTCCTTTCGTTAGGGTCAACATCGATGTTGATTAGGAGTTTTTCGACCTCGTCGTTCAGTTTCTTTCTGTTTAACCACGATCCAGATGAATATGTGCTTAAATTGGCTATAATTTCAGCTAGGGATTTGGCAGTTTTATTGACGTTATCCCCCACCTTTTGAGTTTTTCTAAGAACTAATTTCATCTTTTTTAAATCAATTTCCCCGATTTCGTCCTTAAAGTAAATAACGAAACCGACTAATAATGAAACTACTGCCAAAGACGAATAGCTAAGCGTTCCAATATCTTTATGAATAAGTAAGAAAGTAAATAGACTCAGGAGAAGTGTACTAGTGGTAATTGCAACAATTATTTTTTTCATAAATTTCGGTCCCTGCGGCTAAGATGGATCACAATTTGTGCCATCAGCTCCCTGAAAAGGTACGTTCGCCGCAAAGATCATTCGGTACCCAGATACTAGCATATTTTTCGATCTTTGCGTTGTTTGCCAAATACCTCTAAAATAGAAATGGATTAATTTTCTCAAGATAGTCTTTAAAGACATTATGTTGTAAAATCATGTCAGCTGTAACCCAATAGCGAAGACCGATTTTTATTTTAAAAATAATTGGCAAGTCAGGGTCGAGTAGATACTGTTTGATATACTCGTCCTGGCTAAATAGGTCCGAGCCAATTACGGTTGCCAGCTCCAGAGAAAAATCTAACAATATCTAAATTAAGCCGATGGAAAATATTACTTCTCTTACTATTTTTGAAAACTTCAAAATCCGTCGTACTTACGATGAAAAAACAGAAACATGGTTCTTTTCTGTAGTAGACATAATTCAAGCATTGGAGGTCAGTTCCGATGCTAGAAATTACTGGAAAGTACTGAAAAGTAATTTGAGAAATGAAGGCAGTCAGGTGGTTACAAAAATTAACCAACTGAAAATGACAGCTTCTGATGGAAAAAGTTACAAAACAGATGCCGCCAGTACAGAAATTCTTTTACGCCTCATCCAATCTGTACCTTCTAAAAAAGCTGAGCCGATAAAACTTTGGTTGGCAAAAGTTGGTTATGAGCGAATGCAGGAAATGAGTGATCCAGAAAAAGCACTTAACCGCTCTAGAGAGTACTGGCAAAAGCAGGGTCGAAGTGAAAAATGGATACAACAGAGAATGATGGGTCAGGAAACTCGAAACAAATTAACTGATTATTGGAGCACACATGGCGTAGAGAAAAACCGTGAATTCGCGATCTTAACGAATATTATTCATCAAGAATGGAGTGAGTTATCAGTACAAGGTCGCAAAGAACTGAAGGGTCTTAAAACCCAGAACTTAAGAGATCATATGAGTGAAGCCGAATTGATCTTTGCTGCCTTGGCTGAACTGTCGACTCGGCAAATTGCCGAACACGCACAAACGAGTGGATTGGAAGAAAAATAAAACTCCAGCTAGGAAAGGGGGTAAGATAGCCAAAGATGCGAGAAAAGCGTTAGAAGCAAAAACAGGAAGATCTGTGGTAACTGGAGAAAATTTTCTACCTGACACAAAGAAGAAAAAGTTTAAGGCTAAATAGGTTCGAGCAAAGTACCGTCTCTTGTTCATTCAGACATACGAAAGGTATAGATGATCGACGTTGAAACACATGGTGAAGTACAATACGATTTAAGTCTTGCTGTATTCGTGCAGGAATTTAATCGACATTCTGATACAAATATTGCTCATGTGAGCGCTTTTCCAAATTACGATTGGCATGACTATAGCAATCTTGTCAGTGAAATGGTTGGGTTGGTATCTGAACTGCAGAAATCAAATCCTCAATTAACAGGAATGGCTCTTTTTGAATCATTGTGGGAGAAAATAAAAGGAGCACGATTCAATGGAAAAAAATCCCATTTGTTGCTGAGCCTATTTCATAGAGGGTATTTTACTGATGACACAGAAAACAATGATGCAGCCCCAACGGGATTGTTTAAAGAGGTTTGGGATTCGACAAATGGAAACGCGGTCAATCCGATATTCAAAAAAAATGCAGAAGAATTACCTGTGAATATTCGCATGCGTCATATCATTATGGAGGCACTTATTTCTGATTTTACGTATTATTCGGTGCAAAACGATTCAGAAAAAGCAACATGGTGTCAAAAAATTCTAAAAGGATTAAATGAAGTTTCTGAGGTAAAACCGAGAACTTCACGATAACGACACGAATCACTATATTTTCAGAAAACTTTTAATGAATCCCATCAATATCTGCATAAGATGTCCCAAAGGATCAGTTTGATCATGATTGTATTGAAGGGTTTTTTCAATTCTTGCCATATCCACATAATATACCAGAATACTTATCCATTTCAATTTGAAATACGAGAGATGTGTTTCCCATTGTTGAGCGGTATACTATCTTCATGTCGCGACGTTTTTTGCGTATCTCTATTCTGACGATTGGCCTTTTTGCGTACTTATTCCCCACAGTACATGTGTCCGCCGATTCTTCCGACAAGTGGTACGCATTGCCAAAAACCACTATTCGGGCAGAGCTATTTCATGATGGAAGTATGCAAGTTGTGGAGGAGCGAACCTATGATTTTCATGGTGACTATCGTTTTGCGTACCGCGACTTCTTGGTACATTCAGATCAAGCGGTGTCTCCGATGCGCACAGCTCCCTACGATATCGCCGATTTTCGCGTGTGCGAGGGTGCAATATGCTTTCGAGAGCTTTCGCTGAAGGAGGCAAACGCATCCGACCCGCGTTCGAATCCAGACCATACCTATGTTGTAATTCCATCGAAAGACAAAATTCGTTTGCAGTGGCATTTTCGAGCAACGAGCACAACAAACACCTACACCATTTCCTATCGCGTGTTGAATGCTGTAACAACGCAGTCTGATGTTGACGAGTTGTATTGGCAGTGGATTGGCTCTGAGTGGGATCTTGCGCATAAAAACGTGAGCGCGACGCTATCATTTCCTCAGGATGTGCAGTATGGAAATATTCAGGCTTGGGCGCATGGCCCACTTTCAGGTCGAGTGAGTATCTCTGATTCACAATTTAAGATTGCGTTTATTGTTCCCGAACTCCCCAGTGGACAGTTTTGGGAGGGCCGTGTTATTTGGCCGACAGGAATCCTTCGGACATCGGTTCAAGGATCGGGGTCGAAAGCGCAAATCGTGAAACAAGAAGAAAAGTTTATCAAGGAAACGCAAGAAAAACTACAAAAGAATGGCGATGTTCTTCGGGTGGTGTGGATTTTTGAATGGGTTTCTTTTTCTGTCGCGGTTGCTTTTTTCATCTATCTGCTTTTCTCTTTTTTCACCACACACAAAGATCGATCTCTTCCCCATTTTTTTCTTTCAAGCGAGGGGCAATGGGAGCCTCCCAGTTCACTTCATCCACTTCAACTGGATATGCTACTTTCAACCGGTACAAAGGTTCGTCCGCGGGCGATTTCTGCTGCCATTTTGCAGTTGATCCAACTTCGAGCAATAAAGTTGCACCGCAGTGATTCAAAAGAAGGATTGCTATTTCCAAAATATCGGTATTATCTCGAGTTACTAGGGAATATGGACGAGAATGGTGGTTTTCGTAAGGAAATTCCTTCTCTTTCACATGAAGTTTACGCATTTTTAGACCGATTTACAAAAGAACAAAAAACATTGGGTGGAAAATCATTGCTTGTTATTCCTATCGCTTCAATGGGCAATTGGATTTGATCGAATGCGATTTCTGCAAAAGCTTTTTTTGATTCGGTGAGTTATCAAACGTTGAAGCAGAATGTGAGTGAGGCATTTTTATCACAGGTTGCGCATACAAATAAGATGAGTTTGTCGCTCAAATTTGTCGCGATCTTTATTCTGGGTATCTTGAATCTTATTTTTTCTTCGATCATGGTGTCGAAATTTGTAACACCATATTTTAATCAATGGCTAATCGATGTTCCTGTCGCATTACAGTTCCTTCTTGGACTGTTCTCCCTTCTTTGCTCAATGCTATTTTATAGTAATGGTGAAAAACGCACTGAACTTGGATATACCGAGGCTGTGAAATGGTTGCAGTTTAAAAAACATTTGATTGATTATCGCTCAACTGTTCAGTCACCTATTGACTCATTGTTGATTTGGGAAAAGTTTTTGATTTACGGAACGGCGTTAGGTGTTTCGGCGAAAACGCTTTTTCAACTCCCAATCGCATTTCCCGCTACTGAAAATGGGGTGACATATTGGGGAGGAGCGAATAATCTTAACGCAAGCGCAATGGGAGTTGATGGCGTTTCGAGCTTGGGATCGAGTTTTGGAGAAATCGCGTCGGCATTTTCTGGTTTGAATCAGTCTATGAGTAGTGGATTCGGCGCTTCTGGGGCTGGAAGTAGTGGCGGTTCTTCTGGAGGCGGTGGTGGAGGTGGTGGCGGCGGTGGAGGTGGTGCGGGGTGATCGCGTTATTGCTGAAGGATTTTCCTTAGCTTATTTCCGCTCAGTGTGACCATGCATATTTCCGATACACATAATGAAAACGCGGCAAAAACAAATCCGTATTGATAAAGAAAGAGCAGGTTTAGGCTTACATTTACAACAAGCCCAAGAGCATAAATAAAAAACAATGTTTTTTGGTTTCCACTCGCAACAAAAAAGTTTCCAAAAAAGTATCGGAAGTACATGAGAACACCAGCAAGTCCCAAAAATGTAAGCGCTGGGGCAGAGGCATGATATTGTGATCCGTAAATTGTGGTGACAATGGCATTACTTCCAAAGAGAAAAAGCAACACAATTGGAGTGAGACCGAGAATGCTCCACTGCAACACCACTCGAGCAAGTTTTCGCAGTTTTTCCATTTCACCGGTGTGCCAAAATGCAGAGATTCTTGGTGAAGTGGCGGTGCTGATAAAGGTGATCGCTTGCAGAGCAAATAGGATTTTGTATCCCGCGTGATACAACCCGACTTCTTCGTTTCCAAAAAACTGTCGAATCAAAACAGTGTCAAGATTTGCGTACACCTGGGTGATCGCCAACATGCCGAAAATAGGCAGCGCCTCTTTCAGCATCATGATCAGTGATGGCATTGTAGGTTTTTCGATCAATGCGACGCCTTGAGATTTCACGAGTACTGCAGAAATACCCATCGCTAGTGTCGCTGAGAGTGTGTAAAGCAACATGAGTTGATCAAGTTGAAGATGAAGAAAGATAACAAGAAACGCACTACTAAACATGAGTCCGTATTGAGCAACACGAATGATAAACAGATGTTCCATGCGCTCGAGCGCGGCAAGAACAGATGTATAAATATTGATCATGCCTTGCGCAAGCAAGTACAAACCTGTGAGTAAAAACAATGCGGGGTCTTCGCGAGTTGCGTCAAATAAGGGCAAAATGATAACTAGCGCGAACATGATGACGACTGCGGTCACCCCTTTTACCACGGTGGCGTCGGCTAAATACCGACTCGCGAGTGCTTTATTTTTCGCAATTTCTCGGGTGAGGATGGTGCTCACTCCCAGATCAGAAATAATCATCGCGATTCCAACAAACGAGAGCGCGTAGTTATAGCGACCAAACTCGCTGGCACCAAGATATCGAACAATGGAAATGGTAATGATGAACAACAGGACTTTTGAAACAATCTCAATAAGCGCGAGCCAAAATGAATTTTTAACAAGCGTTTGTTTTGTTGAGGTGTTGACCAATAAGAGATGTTTAATTTGATTGCTAAAAGCCGTAAACCGTTGCATCACCGCATTCTAGCATGTTCATACTACCGTGCGATTGAGGTTAAAAGTTATTCGATGATTGCGCCAACAAAATCAATCAGAGGATAGGTTTTTTTCACTTCATCCCAAAACTTTGAGGCGAGTTGAGCAGAAAATGACGCGTACTTTCCCCGCTCCATCCCATGACACAACTTTCGTTCTGCTTCTCGAAGGATTTCTAAAACTTGCGAGCCTTGTTCGTTAAATGCTTGCTGATTCTTTTTTTTATCCTTTGCGTAGATGTCATGCAAAATCTTGAACGCAATAAAGAGTTGCTTGTGCGCTTCATAAACTTGATCGATGGTTTGTTTATATTTTACAGGCATGGAATGATTAGATTAGGAAGTGACGTGGGGGCGAGAGGCACGTCTCCATTCGAACCAAGCCTCAATTGTAGACAATGAGTAACCATATCTACCCATTGCATTCATAGCCTTTTTATAATTACCTTCTGATGCTAATAAGGCTGAAAATTGTTGATCCATCTGAGCAAAGATTTGGTTTGTTTCAACTCTTTCAATTACTGTCATATTCACCCTTTCTAGATTACCATTATTACTCGCAACGTCTTATTTCAAATGCATAACATATGATACACTTCAATTGTTCATGAAACAAACATCACTTGCAATCCCATCATTTTCAAGTTTTCGAGATGTTGATGTGTGGGAGAACTTTATTGCACAAAAACTTGCTCCCTTTGAAACCGATATGTCTGCGTATTTGAAGTTTTGGTATTTAGAAAGCCGTGAAAACGAACATGCGTATCCAAGTCAAGGAATGCTCACAACACCGTTTGATTTTTTGCCATATGTGCACAAAGCGATGATCGAACCAGATGAGATGGTTCGATATCTTCGCACGCGACAGTACTTTTTGGAACTTTTTAACCATCCAGAACGAATGAAATATTTACAGCGTGTTCAAAATACCGCGTTTGTGCCACCTCCGCAAGTTTCAAGTGATGTGATGAGCATGATCAGTTCTCGTGGGCTTGCCGCTTCGATCGAGGATTTAGGTGTTTCCGTCGTAGGTTCCGATCGTGAGCGTGTCTCTCGCACCGCGCGCTTTTTGCATGGTCCGTTTGTAAAGTTGGGAAAACGCGCGCGCGCGTTGCTCGTTGGATCCGCGATGCCCGATATCTATGGAAGTGTCTCGGCTATCTCAACCATGGCTCAGTGCCATTGTTTGGTGGGAGTACCTCGAAATGGACCGTTCTCCGAGGTTAAACGGCAGACGGATTTGGTAAAGGAGACGTGGAAAGCATTGGAAGAAAGTGAAGTATTGATTGGTCGTTCGTCCAAAGAGCAAACGTTTTTACTTGATCAGTGGAAACATAATGTTATGGGGGTGCTCGAAGTCGAGCCAGACCGAGCGTTGCAACGCGCACATGCACTTTTTGATGTAGGCGTTCGCGCATTTCGCATTTATTCGCCCGAACCCGGATTGGGTGCTCTTCATACGCTTGGGCGTATGAGGAAAGAATTTGGTGATGATGTTGAGATTTTTGTCGGACAGATTGTTTCGGTTGATCAAGCGCGCGATTTGGAACGCGCAGGCGCCGATGGATTATATGTTGGAATTGGAGGCGGTGGGAGATGTATCACGGGGGTGCGCAGTGGTTCGGTGATCGACTGGCCCGAACTTGTTTGGAAGTTGCGTGGTGAAACGAGGTTACCGGTTATTGTTGAGGGAGGTGCAAGCGATCATATTGCGACGACCTTGGCAGTCGGAGCGACCGCGATTGGCGTGTCACGGATTGTTGGTGGCGGTACGATTGAATCCCCCGGTGGAATGCAGTACTGCGTGGATCAACGGGGCAAGTTTTTTAAGCCGTATGTGGGTGAAGCGTCCGCGCGGACAAAATATTTAGATGGAAAGATGTTGCCTTTTGGATTGCCGTCGTTTGTTGAAGGCGAGACGCGTAGCGCCGATATGTTGTTTTTGCCCTACAGTGTACCAACAATTCCTTTTCATGTTTTCAATCTTACTGAGGATATTATTTTGTCATTTGTTTTTCGCGCGGTGGGGTCGCTAGAAGAGTATCACGCGCTAAACCCCTCCCCACTGAGGCAGAAAACCGCGTTGGGAATGAAATCGCAGGGGGTGCATTAAGAGATTAATCATGTAGAAGAACTGAAGTGCCACTTTTATATCTCTTTTTAAGCACCTGCGATGCACTTTGCAACCTAGTTGGCAAGTTCATTCTGAGAACTTTGGTATTGAGTCATTCAAGCAATACATTTATTCTGAAATAGATTTTACAGCAGCGACTTCTTGATTTACAAGTGATCATCAATTCGAAAACTTTTGATCTATAATTCAGTAAATGACAGAACCTGATCAGATTTTTGATCCTCATTCCTATTTGATAAACTTACAAGCTGCTTATGAGGCAAATCTTTTTCTTTATGATGCTGAAAGCGAATGTAAAACTGCTTTATATGGAAAATTCAAAGTTTATGTAACAGTTTGGGAGTATGGTTACTATTTTTTGTCTTTAGCTATAAAACATACAAATTTGGATCGTTCATACGGAATTATTGCGGCATACTTTTCAGAAGCAATGACTTCACTGCGACCTGCCTTTCTGGATAATCTAAATGGATATCAGTCGGAATCAATAAACACATTACGAAGAGTACATGATGCAGCAGTTCGAGCATTAGCACTCAGACATAAACCACAAAGACTTATGAGAATTGTCCAGAGTTCTAGTTTGCAGTCATTTCACAACCAGTTGGGGCTTCTATTTCTAAACGATATTTACAATGTGCCATCCTCATTTACTCATGGCAATAAACTAAAAGTCATAGAAACATTGAGAAAAGCGAATAGCAAGGAGCTTTCATCTATTGAATACGGCTGTCAAATCAATGAGGAAATGTTTTCATATTCAGCACAGGTCTCGATATTTTGGCTCTACTTTTTAAGTAGAATTGTTCCAATTCTTTTTGAAAAACAAGTAAACTCCTACTGACTTGAAAAACAGCAAGAATCATTGAAACTTTTGAAGGACTATCTTATTGCTACAAAATCAAGCTTAGCCGATAACTGCGATGAACTTGAAATCGCACTACTAAAGTTAGATTTCACAATAACAAAATGAAATGATGGTTACCATACCTTGAAATATGTCGAAGACTAGTCTAGATGAAAGAGAAAACAAGATATTAATATATGGTTTTTGGAATTGTAGTGTATTTGAGGTTACATCAGGAAGATTAATTGCATAATCTCAACTTCATTAGGAAAGTGAAATCTTGATTTTATCTTTGGGGTGGTAGACGGGTTTCGAACCCGCGACCTCCGCCTCCACAGGGCGGCGCTCTAACCAGCTGAGCTACTACCACCAACATCGAAATTGTACCACAGAAATCAGGCTATCTTGAGATGAAAAATGCGATCACACAAGTATTTTTTAAACGATTGAGGCTATTTCAACCCTTTTTTTGCACGCGCCTCGGCTTCTGGATTCAACCAGCGCTTTCGCAAACGCAAGGCGGACGGCACAACTTCGAGCAGTTCATCATCAGCTAAGAAATCCAGACTTTGTTCAAGAGAAAATCGTGTGGGAGGAGTGAGCTTCACCATCATATCTTTTGTAGCGGAGCGCACGTTCGTGCTTGCTTTAATCTTGTTCACATTGACCCACATATCTTGTTCTCGCGAGTTTAATCCAACAATCATACCTTGATATGTTTTTTCGCTTACACCAATAAAAAGCGTTCCTCGCTCTTGGGCATTTTCAAGCCCAAACGAACCGCTTTCTCCTGTTTCACTTGCGATGAGTACGCCGTTTCGCATGCGATCAAATGAGGATCCCAGAGGTCGGTATTCAAGGTATAACGAACTCATCTGAACTGTTCCACGAGTATCGGTGAGCAGACTGCTTCGCGCACCCAACAGATTGCGCTCACTGATTTCCAGAACGATTTTTGTTTCACCTTTACCGTTTGGAGTCATCTCGTTGATTAATGCTTTGCGCTTTCCAAACTCACTCGCGACTGTTCCCGCAAATTCATCGGGAACGTGGATGGTCACCTCATCAAATGGCTCACAAGTAACGCCATCGATCTCTCGAAGGATGACTTGAGGCTTTGAAACCTCGAGCTCGTAACTTTCTCGACGCATGGTCTCAATCAACACGGCTAAATGAAGTTCGCCACGACCTGAAACAACAAAACCGACGCTGTCGAGCTGCTCTTCAAAATGAAGTCCGAGATTGGTTTCTTTTTCTTGAAGAAGACGGTCGCGGATTTGACGAGAGGTGACATATTGCCCTTCTCGGCCTGCAAAAGGACTCGTATTCGGCCCAATGGTGATCTTAAGCGTTGGTTCAGTGATGGAGGCGCTGGGAAGTGCCTCGGGGGTTTGAGGGTCGGTGAGCGTTTGACCGATCGAAAGTTCTTTCATTCCCGCAATTGCCACGATGTCTCCACTCACGGCGCTGTCCACGGGAATTTTTTCCAATCCCTTGCTAATAAACAATTTTTCAATGCGATTTGAGCCGATTTTGTCACCATTTGCGTTAAGTAACGCGACAACATCGCCAGAATGAACCATTCCGCGAGAAATACGACCAATACAGAGTTTTCCAAGATACGCGTTGCGTTCAAGTGTTGAGATGAGAAGCTGAAAAGGAGCTCCGTCGTCGTTGCGAGCGGTCGGGATATACGAAAGGATTTTTTCAAAGAGAGGTTCAAGCGTGGTGGGTTCTGCCATTTCTTCTGGAGTTGGCATATGATCCCAAGCTTTTCCCTCACGTCCGATCGAGTAAATAGTTTCGAAGGAAAGCTGATCGGCTGTTTTTGCCATGCTCAAAAAAAGATTTTCGACTGCAGAGAGTGTTGTTGGAATGTCAGCGAGCTTTTTTTCAATTTTATTGATGACTAAGATGATTTTGAGACCATACTCAAGCGCTTTTTGAAGTACAAAACGGGTTTGTGGGAGGGGGCCTTCCGCTGCATCAACAATAAGTAAGGCGCCATCAGCCATGTTGAGCACGCGCTCCACTTCTCCACCGAAGTCCGCGTGGCCTGGGGTATCGATAATGTTGATTTTTGTATCTTTGTAGTCAACGGCGGTATTTTTGGCGAGAATGGTGATTCCCTTTTCGCGCTCGAGATCATTGCTATCCAAAATGGTTGTCTGTTGAAACTCGGCCTGATTTTCGCGAAAGGTGTGCGTCTGTTTAAGCATGGCATCCACAAGTGTGGTTTTCCCATGGTCAACGTGCGCGATGATGGCGATATTTCGAATGTCCATACTGGTGAGTGTCTCCGACTTGCTTTATGTCCCCAGAAAAAAGAAACCAGCACAACGCCGGTTTGTTTCAGTATTATACGCTAATTTTTGACGTGAGAATAGTGAGCAACTCATTACTCCTAGAAATGGTTGATTCTGATATAGTATTCCATATGGCTGAAAATGAAGTCGAACCAATTCCAATGAGGGAGGTTTTTTCGTACGGCGGTTGTTGGCAGATTGCTGATCCGAGGTACGTGTTACTTGACGGGGAAAGGCTCCCATCGGATTTAGCGGGAGTTCAAAGACGAATATCTGGGTTTGGGGCGCCAATCGAGTTATTGATCTCAAATGAGCCTTTAAAACCAACCTTTCTTCCCCATTTGATGGCTACGTATGAGAGATCATTAGCTATTGTCAAAAAACAGAATGAAGTTCGAGAACATAGTGCACATGACGAAATGATGGGGAAAACAAGGTTAGATGCCTATAATGTATTTGATACAGGATTTGATTTCTGGAGAAAACATACACAAAGAACATCAACGGCAATGCTAGACAGAATTATGCAAATTGCGACCACATTTGGGATTATTTCTGAGCAAAATGACCCCGCACATGCTTGGGCAACAAAAACGTTTTCACAACTTCAACCCGATAATCAGCAAATCGTCTTTTCGCTTGCTCAAAAAAAATAAAGAATTACTTGTTTCAGCGATTCAGACCGTGGAAAATGGAAGAAGTTTCAAATTGGACGAATTATGGAATTTGATGCCCAACCGCTTAGAAATGATTTGCGATCTTTTACACGTTCAGTTTCAATCTGATTCGATTTTTCCAACATTGGAAGAGATTTTTACCATTTTTAGCGATTTATTGACAAGAATGCGCGATCGTCTTTCGGTTGATCAACAGGAGAGACTCGAGTCTTTACTTTATGTGACTTTTATTGATACCTTAACTTCGACATTGGCACCTTGGGGAGTTCAAATGACAGATGATTGGATATTTGATGGTTTCAAAAGTGGTAAATTAACTCGAAATGTATATTTGCCTACAAATGATGCTTACTTTCAAGGAATAGGCTACGGCTTTAATGGGCAAAGAGGTGGGGATTTTCATAAAAGCTCTCTATCAATTCTCTGGGATCGAGCAGTAGGTGAAATGTCAAAAGAAGCAAGAGAGTTTGAAGCGCTGGTTCCTCAACCACCAAATCTTGAATCGGCGTCGTGGGTGGTTATTCCTATCGAAATATCTGGAATTGTATATTCTCTCGCGTTGCTTTTTGTAAATGATATCTCGCGTGTGCATCCAGACCTTATCGAACGAGCACGGAAGCAGTTCAAAGAATGTGTTGACGTGTTATTTATTGCGCCAGATGAGAATGGAAAGAATCATATATGGGTTCCGAAATTTGCAGATTCTGGCTCAGTTGAGTTTCAAATGTCTGTTGTTAGCAGACAAGAACCTGTGCAAAAAGTCAGCTTAAAGAAGTATATTTCAACTAAGTCTATTTGGGGAGACAGCGGATAATTCTTAGAATACGTTTTGCAACATTCATATGTGCATCTTCCTCGAGGTGGTAGCCGTCCTTTTTGCTTGGCTTAACAAATTCTTGCAGATTGAGATACAGCGTTTTGTATTTTTGTGAGAGTTTTTCATACATTTGTGGAAGCTGAGTTGATTTTTCCTCTGCCCCCAGATACTTTTCTGCTACTCCTGAGACTGACTCATCGATGATGGGAGGACAAATGAGCAAAACTTGAGATTGTTCGCCTGAAAATGTGCGCGCGTGAAGTTGGATATCTAACAATAATGATTCAATTCCCTGAGCAACGCTTGCTGGCGTTCGATGAAATCGCTGCTTCATGTCGTTTGTTCCTAAAAAGAGAATCACGATATCGATAGGATTGTGGTGCAATAGTAGTGGAATTAAAACAGTTTTTCCGTTTTTTCCTTCATGCATTGGATCATCAATATTTGTTGTTCGAGAGTTTAGTCCTTCTTCAAGTACGATTGTTTTGTCTCCAAGCATTTTTTGAAGAATCCCCGTCCATCGTTTTTCGTACGGGTAGCGCATTCCCGTTTTTGGAATATATCCCCAGGTGTTTGAATCGCCGAAACAGAAAATACGTTTATACATAAGTGCGTCCAGCTGGACTCGAACCAGCGACCGACTGCTTAGAAGGCAGTTGCTCTATCCACCTGAGCTATGGACGCAAGTAGCACTATTGTATCATTCAAAATCAGACGAAAACTAGTTTGAGATGCAAAAAGCCCGCCTTGCGGCGGGCCTTTAAGTTCAAAAGAACGACGCTATTTAGTAGCGGCCGCCACGGTTTCCACCACGATCATCGCGGGAGAAATTGTTGCGGGGTCTAAAACCACCACCACCAGCGTTGTTGTCGCGAGACATTGGGCGTGCAACTGAAACAATCAGTTTTCGGCCTTTGAAGTCTTGCTCAGCCATTTTCAATTGTGCTTCAGATGCTTCTTTATCTGTCGCGAAAGTGACAAATCCGAAACCGCGTGAGCGGCCAGAGAATTTATCAACCATTACAATTGCGTCGGTGACTGTGCCGAATTGGGCAAACAGTTCCTTGAGCTCATCTGTTGTGACTGAAAACTCGAGGTTTCCAATATACAACTTATTATTTTGGTCCATGGGACCACCTTTCTGCTATCTCACCAACGCATCTGACTTAGAAAAAACTTTCAAAGCGAAACGAGGACGAGAAACGATACTTTGCGCATTGTAATCCACAAAACACAAAAAAGATAGGGGGCGAAACGCCATCCATCGCAAACGCACTCACTTTCCTCAGAATTTGCACAACCAACCCAACAAGGTTTCCCGTAACACTCCCAAAACTACACTGTTTTGAGCACCTCATCAACTTTTTCAACGAAAAACTGAATTGATTCAGGAGTGTGAGATGCGCTGATTTGAACGCGAATTTCATCTCTTCCCTTAGGAACAACTGGATAGTTGATGTTTGTGACAATGATTCCTCGTTCAAAAAGACCAAGGGTGACTGCTTTAGCTTTGGCAGGATCACCGATTAATAGCGGTTGAATAGGATGAACCGATTCTGATGCCAACTCAAATCCTTTTTCAGACGCAAGGCGTTTAAAAAGTGCAATGTTATCTTGTGAAGTCTGAAGTAATCGACCACCCTCTTCCCCCTCAAAAAGTTTAAACGCTTCGAGCGCGGCGCCCGCGGTTCCAGGGGAAACGGAGTTCGAATAAATATACGTTGCTGCGGACTCACGCAAATAGTCAATCATAATCTGATCACCCGTGATGTACCCACCGTCCGCCCCAAATGCTTTCCCAAGTGTTCCAACTAACACGTCTGCTTTTGCACCCGAAACCTCTTCTGTCCCTCGGCCGGTTGGTCCAAATGCCCCCGCCCCATGCGCGTCATCGACAACTAACAGAATGCCCTCGGCAAACGATGTGTCATGTTGTGCGATGACGTGTTGAATTTTTGATAAATCCTGATATTCACCAAGCATGCTAAACACCCCATCGGTAACAACAATCACGCGATCAAACTTTCCCGCATTTTCTTGTAAGACCTGAGAGAGATGTTCGGCGTCAAAATGGCGAAAAATGGCTTTTTGATGTGATTCCAAGCCAGAAACGCGTACGCCATCAATAATACTGCGGTGGTTTAGCTCATCGGAAATCACGAGCGAATTTGAAGAAATCAACGCATCTTTGTTTTGACCTTTTGCCAAACAAAAAATGGTCGCCATATTTGCCGCGAATGCAGAGGAAAGCACCATTGCATCATCACGTCCATGAAATGTTGCGATCTTTTTTTCAAGTTCACGATGCACAGACAATGTACCACTAATAAAACGAACTGCGCCCGGACCCGATCCAAACGCTTGACTCGCGCGTTCCTCCCCTGCTCGAAGAGCGGGGTGCAGACGAAGCCCTAAATAATCGTTTGAGTTGAAAATGAGATATGGTTTTCCTTGAATCATTGCGCGTGGAGGATTTTCTGATGTGAACGATTCAATGACGCGCTCAAATCGTTTTGACGATTTTGAACTATCGATTCGCTCAATTTCTTTTTGTAACGAGGAATAAAACTGTGTTTTTGGCATACAATCCTTTCAATTCGTGTTATTTTTGTAGTTTAGCGTGTAGTTTTTCGAGCATAACATCAACCATTTTGGAAAGATCGAATTCATGAGACCATCCCCACTCCGATCGTGCGACGGAATCATCGATTCGCTGTGGCCATGAATCGGCGATTTTTTGACGATGATCTGGGACGTAGGAAACCTCGAGAGCCATTCTTTTTTGAATTTCTTGCGCGAGTTCTTGTGCAGAAAAACTGATTGCTGCCAAGTTGTAGCTCGTGGTTACCTGTAAAGATTCTGCAGGTGCGTCCATCAATTGAATTGTTCCACGAATCGCATCGTCCATGTACATCATAGGAAGAACGGTGTCTTCTTTGACAAAGCAAGTGTATTTTCCTTCTTGAATTGCACCGTAAAAAATAGCAACGGCGTAATCAGTTGTTCCACCTCCTGGTTCAGCTTTCCAACTAATGAGCCCAGGGTATCGCACGCTTCGAACATCTAGTCCATATTTAAGTCGGTAATACTGACATAAAAGTTCACCACTCGCTTTTGTTACTCCGTACATTGTGGTTGGTTCAAGGATGGTATGTTGCGGGGTGTTATCACGAGGAGTGGTTGGTCCAAATGCAGCAATTGAGCTTGGCCAAAACACCTTGATTTTATATTTCACTGCTAAATCGAGAACGAATTTTAATCCATCCATGTTCACGTTCCAGGTGAGTTGAGGATCCTGCTCCCCACGAGCAGATAGAATTGAAACGAGATGATAGATTGTTCCGACGTCATATTTTTGAATAATTGATTCAAGTTTTTCTTTGTCTGATATTTCGCCAATTTCTACAATTCCGTCATATGAAGAATCGACATTGTGATGTCCCAGCGCAACAACGTGTTCTTTTCCATGTTTTTGTTGTAACGCTGAAACAAGTTCAGAACCGATTTGTCCAAATGCCCCCGTGACTAAAACGCCTTGACCCATAATAATCCTTTCTTTCTATAGCATGTGTGCAGTATTGCATACATAGTCTACAAAAACCTTACGTTTCACGCTACACAATATTGCGCGAATTGAATCAATGCGCGATAGTACAGCTATGTATCGACATTCTATCCTTATTGTTGAAGATAACGCAAATGAGCTTTTTCTACTCAAACAACGGTTGGATGAAAAAAAATGTATCATTCGAACTGTGTCAACAATTCACGACGCAATGATCGAGCTGAAAAAACGCATTTTTGATTTACTCGTGTTGGATCGTATTCTTCCAGATGGTGATGGATTGGATGTTCTTTCGTATGTACGAAATTCAGGGATGTCGGTGCGTGTACTGGTGTTCAGTGCAAGAGGAAAGGAGCAAGAAAGAGTTCACGGTCTGAAAGAAGGTGCGGATGACTATCTTCCCAAACCGTATACCATTGATGAACTTGAGTTACGGATTTTTGCATTATTAAAACGATCGGTGTTGTACGATTCAAATCCACAAGAGAAAAATGGAGTTCAGTTTCTTCATGATGAAGGCTTGGTTGTGTATCACCAGAACAGTACAGTGCTCAGTGCTACTGAAAAAAAAGCATTTCAAGTTTTGTACAACAATTTTAGTCGAGTTGTCACACGACATGCGATGATGCAGTCCATTTGGCCACCTGATGGAATGCCCGAAGAAGGAAGTCTCGATGTTCTCATTGCGCGTGTGCGAAAGAAAATTCGCGAACTCGGTTTGCGTATTCGAACAGTTCATTCGGTGGGATATGCGTTGGACTATTGATCGATTATTGCTAGGAATTGTTTTCCTCATCCTTAGTGGATGCTGTATCGGATGGTTTCATTCTCTACTATTTGTGTGGACATCGCTTTTTGTGTGTGGCGTTGCTTTGATTGCATATGATTTTTTTACATCCTGTGCATTTATCATACGAAGAAAAATGACGAAACTCGATCTTATATTGAGCTTTCTTCTTTTGAGTATTCTCGCGATTCATGGAGTAGGTTTGTTTTTACCGGAAGTCTCGTTTGATGCGTTGTGGTATCACCTCCCAATCACACATATGATTGCGCAACGAGGATTTTTGTATATTCCCGAGCTGTATCAATCAGCTGGACCTCGATTGGGAGAGGCAATCTTTGCTATCCCTTATCATTTTTTTGGAGTGAACGGCGCACGTGCTTTTGCGTTTTTGGTTTCCATTCTTCTAGTACAAATGGTGTATCGATTGAGTCGGATATTTGTTTCTCGAACTTGGTCTTTGTTTATTTTGATTGCATTTTCACTTTTTCATGTGTTTTCTTGGCAAAGTACGGCAGTGTATGTTGATCTTCTCCGATCGGTATTTGAGCTTTCCGCGTTGTATCTCATTCTCAAACAGCGATTTCATTCACGAATGCTTCCTCTTTTACTTGCGGTGGCGATTTTCACAAAATACCTTTCCATTCCATTTGTTCTGATTTGTATCATCGTGATTTTTCAGAAAAATCTGCGTGTGGCTGTATCTATTGCGATTCAAACGTTCTGGTTTCTTATTCCCTTTTTATTTCAAAATTATCTTTGGACAAGTAATCCCATCTTCCCGTTATTTTCTGTGCTTGATGGGAAAGAACAACTTCTTCTTGAGGGAGCCTCAACATTTTCGAGTTGGTTTTGGTCGCAAATTCAAAAAATTCCCTCTCTTCCGTTTCGTTTGTTTTACAGTACGGAAGGATACACTTCTGCTATCTTTGTGTGTAGTGTGCCACTTTTGCTTCTGGGTGTGAAAAAAATCACGTCATGGAACGATCGTGTGCTATTTCTTGTAGGCATCACGGGCATTATATTTTGGTGGTTTCTTCCGCCGATTTCAATTCGGTATCAATTGAGTGCGATTATTTGTTTTCTCATTCTTTCCATTTCATTTATGCAACGATCGGCCATTCAGCGCAAAATTTGTGCAGCTCTTTTAATTTCTTCAGCCGTTTTTAGCATAATCACTCGATTTGGTGTTATCTATTCAAATCGCGCGTATTATCTTGATTCCGCAAAGCATAATCAATATATTCAAATAAAAACACAAGGCATTCTTCAAACTCCTGCAATGAAATGGTATAGCGGGTATTGGGAAAATAAAAAATATTAGTCTTGTATTTTCTTTTTTCGTGATATAGTGGTCACTATGCAAACAGATCAAACCCTCGAACCAACCTCAACCTTATCGGAACAATCCGATCCACTTCAGGCAATTATTGAACGATACATTGCGCGTCTTGATGAACTCAAACATCAAGTTCACGAACTGAATCAAAGTTTGGTTGCGATCATGGATAACGATGAGATGTTACAACAAGCGGAACAACAATCAAAAGATGCATCAAAAGCGCTAAAGGAACGAAAAACATCTCTAACAACTTCGGCAGAGTTTCGCGAGCTCCGTGCAAAAAAAGTTGAGATGCAAGATGAAGTGAAAGAAATCGAGGAAGCGCTGAACACGCATTTGTTGAATTATTATCAACAAACGGGTGTAAAAACGGTTGATCTTAGCGACGGTGCACAACGATCATTTAAAATTACTGCAAAAGTTTCTTCAAAAAAGGAGGAATAGATGGCCGATTCGCAATATCTTGATGACGCATTTCGCGAAATCTGCGAAGAGCTCGTACAAACATTTCTCAAAAAGCATCGTGACTATGGAAAAGGAAACATCCTCGAAATTGGTGAGATGGGTATTTCTTATCGCATCGCAGAAAAAGTTTCTCGACTAAAAAATCTTTTACAAAAATCAGATTCTCCAGAAAATGAACCGATTGATGATTCTTGGACCGATATCGCGGTATATGCGATTCTGGCAAAGTTGCATCGTTCAGGAAAATTTCAAAAACTTGAAGTAAATCCTAAAAATAAATAGAACTACTCGGTTCTTCCCGCGACACAGGTTTCGATTGTCATTTCTTGTGGAACCTCAAGCATCGAAACAAACAGTTTCGCCATGTCTTTTGCATCTATGTATCCTGTCATATCTCGACCTTGTCCTGCGTGTTCAAAAAGACCAGTTTTCATTCCACCCGGGTACCATCCAAACACCCGAATACCCGTTCCTTTTAGCTCATCTCGTAACGATTCGGTGAACCCGCGAACGCCGAACTTGCTTGCAGAATACACGGAAACATGTTTTCGCGTGTGAACTCCCAGCGCAGAAGAAATATTTGCGATGATGCCCTCGCCCTTTGTTTTCATCGATGAGAAAAATGCCTGCGATACGTAGATTGTTCCCAAAAGATTCACTTGTACTGTCTGTGAAATCTGATCAATCGAGGTATCCTCAAGTGGTAAATCGCACCAGACTCCCGCGTTATTAATCAGCACATCAACATGACCAATTTGCTTCTTCATCTCAGCTACTTGTGCTGGATTTGAAATATCACATTGTTGAATGAAAACGTACGGAGAGGACAGTTTTGATTGGGCAGAAAGAAGTGATGGGCGCGATCTTCCACAGATCCACACAATCATGCCTTTTTCTAGAAGTAATGAGGCAATTTCAAAACCAAGACCGGTAGCTCCTCCGGTAACAAGAGCTGTTTTTCGAAACAAATCCATGGCGGGCAGGCCTTTCTCTTAGTTTTCGCGTTCAATCTTGATTTGACATTCGGTGACGAGTGCGGCTACTCCTGCCACTGCTGCAAAAATTGGTGCGAGAATAAATCCCACAACCCCAATAGTTAAAGGAATTGAAAGGATGGTTCGCTCATTTTTGTCGAGAATGGTGATTTTTCGCACATTCCCTTCCTTGATGAGTTCTTTCACTTTTGAAACTAACTGAATACCTGTGACCTTGATAATTTCTTCGGTCGACTTCTTTGACGCTTCTTTATTTGATGCTGTTTTTTTTGTTTGCATATGATCTCCGATCTTTCCTTCAGTATATCACTTTTGTTTCGAAAGTCGGTACTGAAACAAAATACTGATTGCAAGAAGACCCGCGGTGACGAGATAGAGAATGCCAACATACTGGTGATCAATCGAAAATCCATACACCGCAAGAAAAAGAATCGAAAACGTTCGAACGCAAATTCGTTTCAATGAAAACATGCTCGAGCGAATCCTCCCCTCGGTTAACTCGTGAAGCTCGCCATCAAAATGAGCCATCACGTATCCAAAAAAGAGTTGTGTTAATGATATCAACAGAACCATGACCAAAAATGTTGGGAATAAGCCAATGATAAAAAAGCTCGCCACAATACTGATTAGGAATATGTAGACATAGCGTTGAGAAATGCTCGCATATCCTTTTGCTCCCATTGCTCGAAGAAGTCCCCCAAGCCCAATGAGGATTCCAATTTGTTCAACGGGTATTTGAAACACCGAGGTAAAACTTCCAAAAACACTTTTTACACTGTATGCGTATCCGACCACAACCATTGTGACGATAAACAGTCCTAAAAGTGGTTTTGAGGATAGTGCGCGAAAACTTGCTTGCACAATTTCTGAGATCTTGGGATCTTTTTCGTCGATTTTTCGTAGCACTTTTACTTGTGAAAGTGGAACAACTCCAAGAAGCATGCAAAAACCGCTTATTAAAAGTGTGGGAGCATATCCGATTAAAGATGCGAGAAACCCCGCAAGAATGGATCCCACAAAAAAAGTCATATCTCGAAGTGCATTGTAGTTCGCGGTATCGATGCGGATTGAGGTTGAGATTGATTTTAAAAGTCCCATATCGTTTCCAGATTCCAGACCGGAAGCAATCGCTCCAAGAATTAAACTTAACAGAACGAGCCAAGTATTTGAAGCAAATAGCACTGAGATCATAAACAAGAAAGCGAAAACGAAACAGATATAGAGTGTTTTTTGGTGTCCAATCCTGTCACCCAATACTCCCGTTGGATATTCAAGAATCAGTCCAATAAAGTTGTAGAACGCAAGAAAGGAAAAAACCTGAGTTGGAGAATATCCTCTTGAAGTTAAAAACGGAACAGCGAGCACCATCCAAAAATACATTGCGGAAAATGATTGAGCGATGAAAAAATACTTGATGTTACGCGCCATGACACTTCTTATATTTTTTTCCACTTCCACATGGACATGGATCATTTCGCCCAATCTTTTCTTTTCCAACAGGCGACATTTTCACTGGTGCGGGCTTTGATTTTCCAAGTGCAGATGCAAAATCCGTGAGCGAGCCTTTTGTTGTCGCAGGTTTTTCAAGATTTTGTTGAGCGGTCTGGGCTTGCTCGGCAATCGAGCCTCCGAAGGTTTCCTGTTTTAACTCCACCGAGGATTGTTGTGCGGACTCCATCTGCGTTCGCGTCACCGCTTGAACGCGGTAAATGCGGTGCACAATAGTGTCGGAAATGCGCGACATGAGTGAAGAAAACATCTCAAAGGCTTCCTGTTTATATGCAGAAAGAACCGCTTGTTTGTCACCCCGAAGCCAAATACCCTCACGCAAGGAATCCATGCTGTCGAGATGATCCATCCACAGCTCGTCAATTGATGAAAGCGTGACAAATCGTTCGAGTTCGCGAGAAACCTGCTCACCGTACTGCTGTTCACGTTGTTCAAATACCTGATGCGCAATCGCGGTGAGTTTTTCTGAAACCTCTTCATGTGAGGAAAGCGCAGAAATTTCTTGTCGAATTGCTTTTTGCGAGTTTTCGTCAAACGGAACGATCCCCACAAACTCGCGCATAATAATATTTAGTGACTCATCAGTCTGAGGATCGGTGGAGTGAAATGAGACAAGTGCGTCGATCGAAGTATCAATGTTTGTCATGATCTCCGCGCGTTGATCTTTTTGTTGCTCGAGAATTGAACGGCGTCGTGCATAAATTACCTCGCGTTGCTTGTTCATCACGTCATCAAACTCAACTAAACGTTTTCGTTGATCAAAAAAGAAGCCTTCCACTTTTACTTGCGCCTGCTCGATCGCTTTTCCAACCATGCCATGCTCAATTGGCTGATTTTCCTCGATTTTGAGAAAGTCCATTGCCTTACTGATCTGTTCTCCGCCGAAAATGCGCATAATGTCATCTTCTAGTGAGATAAAGAAGCGAGAGGAGCCAGGATCACCTTGACGACCGGCGCGACCTCGCAACTGATTGTCTATGCGTCTCGACTCGTGTCGTTCGGTGCCAATAACGTGGAGACCGCCCGCAGCCACTACTTTTTCATGATCAATTGTCCATTTTTTCTTTGCTGATTCAAATGCGGAATCTGACTCAAAATCTTTTCGCTCGGGTTTTGATCCACCAAGAACAATATCAACTCCGCGTCCCGCAATGTTCGTTGCCACGATCACCGCTCCCAACTTTCCCGCGTCGGCAATGATAAACGCCTCGCGCTCGTGATTTTTCGCGTTTAACACCACATGGGGAATTTTTTTCCGTTGCAAATACTCTGCGATGATTTCGTTATGTTGAATTGAGCGTGTGCCAAGAAGCACGGGACGACCGAGTTTGTGCATTTCCTCGACCTCAGCCACGATCGCTCCGTATTTCACCGCGGTGGTTTTGTACACAATGTCGGAATAATCTTGACGTTGCACGGGAAGATGTGTGGGAATAGTCACCACATTCATGTTGTAAATCTTCTTAAACTCCTCGGCCTCGGTTGCGGCGGTTCCCGTCATTCCCGCGAGTTTTTTATACAATCTGAAGTAGTTTTGAAGTGAAACGGTCGCGAGTGTGCGCGATTCTTGTTGGATTTTGACATTTTCCTTTGCTTCTATTGACTGATGAATGCCGTCACTGTATCTGCGACCGTACATTAATCGGCCGGTGTGTTCATCAACAATAATAACTTCGCCTTCGCGAACAATGTAATCTTTATCGCGTTGAAACAAAGATTTTGCTTTGAGTGCGGACTCAATATGATGAATAACGTCGAAGTCTTCTTCGTATAGATTTGATACGCCAAGTTTTTTTTCGATTCGCTTTACACCGAGATCGGTTAAGGTTGCGGATCGCGCTTTCTCGTCTAGTGAATAGTCGGAATCCTTTTCGAGTGTGTCGACCATACGTGCGTAATCGTAATACTTTTTTGTTGGTTCAACGTCTGGTGCGGAAATAATAAGCGGGGTTCGGGCTTCGTCGATTAAAATCGAGTCCGCCTCATCCACAATCGCATACTGAAGTTCGCGTTGAACGACTTCATCAGCGCGCTGAACCATGTTGTCGCGAAGATAATCAAACCCAAACTCGTTATTTGTTCCATAGGTGATGTCGCAGGCATAGGCTTCTTTGCGCGATACAGGCCTAAAATGTTCGAGACGGTCATCGCCACGATCCTCAGATTTAAAACTTGGATCATATCGATACGATTGATCATGAATGATAACGCCAACCGACATATCGAGTGCTGAAAAAATCTGGCCCATCCACCCTGCGCCGAGTTGCGCGAGGTAGTCGTTCACGGTGATTAAATGCGCCCCTTTTCCTTCGAGTGCGTTGAGGTACAGCGCGAGGGTTGCAGATAACGTTTTTCCCTCACCTGTGCGCTGTTCTGCGATGTTTCCTTCGTGAAATGCGAGACCGGCGAGGAGTTGAACGTCGAAGTGGCGAAGGCCTGTTGTACGCGAGGAGGCCTCGCGGATGGTCGCGAAGGCTTCGGGGAGAATGTCTTCAAGTGTTTTTCCGTTTTGAATTGCGGTGCGAAACTTTTTTGTTTGCAGTTTGAGTTTTTCGTCAGAAAGTTTCTTCGTCGATTTTTCGAGATCATTAATCTGTGAAACGATTTTTTGATATCGATCTATTGTTTTTGCGTTTTCATCGAATATTTTTGAAAAAAAGGTAAACATAGGAGGCTATTGTAGCAGAGAAAATGAGAGGTTTCATGTGGAGATCATAATATACTAAATAGTATGACTTGCTGTGACAATTGCGGTTCGATCATCTAAAGGATGATCGACAAATAGATCATTCGCGATATCTATTACATGCCATAAAGGACTAAATGCTTTTTGGTAAGCGGAATCCTTATGAACACCTCGCTCAGTTTTTCGGTCATTAGCTCGACCTAAGCTGGCATCTTCGTGGGAGAATCCATCTGTTGTTAATGCGTGTTGATTCACCCATTCATTTACTTTTTTTGGGCCATGTGAAATGGATGCTAATCGCAAATACAGAAGAGATTCATTTAATGAAGGAATGTATTTGTACCAATAATCATGAGGAAGAACAGCATACAGCGATCCTGGTTTTTTCATTTTTAAGTTTTGAGCTGTTATATTATTTTTTCCTCTACCTTTTATCTCTTCAACATTCAATACTTGTTCAATTGCTAAATCCATTGGAGCATTACTATCTATCATGTGCGTATTTTCCTCTTCTTCTGACTGAAATTGATCCACGTCGGCATTTGATGTTGTCTTTGTATAAGCTGAAACCTGTTGAAACAGCCCGCTTATAATTTTCGGTGTCGTAATTGTTATCGAATGCATCAATGCAAAAGGACCGTTTGCGTTCCAATTGTATGATGTTTTCGAATAGAACAATTTAAAAAACTCGGTATCTATTAAACTCAAACAGAGACTATCTAAACATGACTTTCTAAATGCGCCCAAACAATAAAGAATTGTGCCAATGTATCGAATTTGTTTTTGCCATAGCTCATGTTGAATATGCTCAAGGAGTTGTGATGTTACTTGAGTGTTAGCAATGAGTGTTTCCCAAAAATTGAGCTCAATAGACAATTCTTGATTAATAAGTTGAGTTAATTCCATAAATTCATTTGAATGAACAAAATAAAACAAAATGTCGTGCAAAAAATAATCAGGCCTTGAAACATTAAACGAGCCCAATGTTTCTGAATTGAATCCCGAAACATTTAGACGATGAGAATCAGGATTAAGAAGATGATCGCGAATGAAATCTTCCCAATCATTCGAATACGGAGAAAGACCATCAACTAGAAAAAGCCATTCTGACATTACAGTATTAAAATAATGATCTGGTCGAGTATTCAATGAAGTTGAATAAATAAAAGCATCGCCACATCCAGTTGATGATTTCGGTTGAGAAAGCACAAGAACGTTGTTTTCAAAATAACGATAATCTGCCTTCCAGAATATTTGTTCTTCAGCATAGAGGTTTCCATGTTTTCTCGGCAAAACAAGCGAAACGGTATCTGTGACCCCCCCCGAAGTGTTTTTCATGGAAAACTCAGATCGATGCAATGGAGACTGACCTTCAATCATGCGAGTATTTTACACCCTCGCTTCAATTATCTCTTTCCCTATAAACGGCTGAAGTACTTCGGGGATTCGGATTGAGCCATCAGCTTGTTGGTAGTTCTCGATAATTCCAGCCAAAAGTCTGGGCGTCGCCGCGACCGTATTGTTTAACGTGTACACATATTTGAGGGATCCATCTTTGGCGCGATACCGAATGTTCAATCGACGCGACTGAAAATCATTAAAGTAGGAATCGGAGTGTGTTTCTCGATACGCGTTTTGACCGGGGAACCAGACTTCTATGTCGTATTTACGTTTTTGGCCAGCCCCCATATCTCCCGAACACATCCTCAGCACATGATATGGAAGATTTAACGCCTGCAAAAGCTCCTCGGCATGCCCAAGCATCTCATCATGCATTTCGCGCGTCCGATCTTCTTCAGCAACGGTATACACCACTTGCTCGACTTTTTGGAACTGATGCACGCGGAAAATCCCCTTTGAATCTTTTCCATACGTCCCAACTTCTCGGCGAAAACACGGTGAAATCCCGACCATACGCATTGGCAGATCTTTTTCATTCAAGATCTCATCTTTTCGATATGCGGTAAGCGAAACTTCCGCAGTCCCAATCAATTTTTGCCCATCCTGCGTTTGAAAATGATCCTGCATCCCCCAAGGAAAATAGCCTGTTCCCCACATCGCATCGTCGTTGACCATCCAAGGGACTTCAAACGGCGTGTATCCTTTTTTGATCATCATGTTGAGCGCAAACATCAACACCGCGTAATCAAGCAGCACGAGATCATTTTTCAAAAAATATGAACGCGTTCCCGCAATCTTCACAGCGCGTTTTGTATCAATCAAATCAAGATTTTCACATAATTCGTCATGCGTTTTTGGTTGAAAAGTGAACGAAGGAATCGTTCCCCAAGTTTTCACTTCCAGATTTTCCGACTCATCTTTGCCAATTGGGGTGTCGTGTGCGGGTGGATTGGGCACCTGCATCATCAAATTTGTGAAGGATTCCTCGATTTTTTTGAGTTGAGGCTCAACATCTTGAAGTTGTTCTTTTAACGCTCGCCCAATCTGAATGTTTTCATCTGAAGGACGGCCACCTTGAAGCGACCTCGCATGCGCGTTGATTCGCGCTCGAAGTTCCTCGACTTGTTGGATAAGGAGGCGACGCTGGTCGTCAACGCGCAACACCTCGTCCACAATCGCAGGGTTCATTTGTTTGTTTTGAATTCCTTGACGGAGTTCTTTTGTATGCTCGCGAATGTATTGAATATCTAACATGATTACTCCTTCGAATGTTGAAAAATTCGCAAATCCTCACGAATTCCATCCACCGAGCACAATTCTATCGCATGTTCGGGAGATGTCCAAATGAAGTTTTGATGTTCGGCTGAGATTTTTGGCTCAAACTCTTCCGTGCATTGTAACGAAAAGGTTATTCCAATCAGTTCATTTTCATCTGATTTTACACCACGATAGATATGCCAAGTACGTAAAACTTCCTTGATGTAAAATTCATTGAATCCGACCTCTTCCGTAAACTCGCGACGAAGTGCATCTTCTGTGGATTCACCTTGGTTTAATCGACCGTAGATAATTTCCCACTGACTCGGTTGCCAATCGAGTGATGCATGCCGTTGAACAAGCAAAATATTTCCAGTCGCTTTCGCCTCAAGTACACCACCGACAGCTACCATGAAACGACCAACATCTTTATTTGTAGAAAGCATGTGAATATCTTAACATAAGACGTGAATTATTCGATGAAAAATACAATTTTACATCGATATTTTTCGCATAGACTGAATCATTTTTGCTTGCACTTGCTCCCATGTGACATCTTTATGCATTCTAGGCATTGGTTGTTCATTTGCGTCTTCGAAATATGTCAGTGATTTTAAGATGTGTGGAAGACTATACTGTACTTGAGGATACTTTTCACTAAGCTTATGAATAAGAAAATCTAGAGGGTATTGATCAAGAATAAAAAAGAGATCAATGAAATCTTTTTTTCCACCTCTCATCCCGATTGTTTGCAGTTTCGTGCATGCTATATCAAGCACAGAACTCAACACTAAACCATTCCACAAAAGGCCATTCTGTAATAATTCATATGGATAGTGCAGAAACTGAAGTTTTACACCAGAAATATACGTATTTAAAGTACCAATTTCGATACCAACGGATTCAAGTTTTCTCTGTTGTGACAGTATTTCAAGTAACTTATTTGGATCAAAGTCTTCATTAAAGAAGAAGTCCAGATCTTCTGATTCCCGATGTCCTATCTGCAACGACAGGGCTGTTCCTCCTGATAGATAGAAATTCCCAATTGGATTAATTACAGAAAAATCAAAAGTATTTAATAAATTCGCAGTTTGCTGGGGGAGTGTTTGGAGATGCATGTTCCTCATTCTAAATAAAAGTTCCAAAAGTTTCTCGATTTTGCAGAAAGTCTCAATCTTGGTAAAAGTGAAAGCAGTGAAGTTTTTGAGATTTTCATGAATAGCCAACGAACTGCATGCTCGTCTCCATTTTCGAGGATTGTTTCAATCATATACTTTTGATGAGAAACCCAAGATAAATCTTTAAGGTTGTCGCCCCAAAAATATCTTGCAACTGAATCTGGAATGTGCTTTGAGTTATCATTCATATGCATAATATTATCATTAAATATTAAAAGTTGAGTTTTGTGGATTCAGAAATCCCGGTTGCAAACATCGAACATCCTCTCTGGGAATTTCCCATTGCACGCAAAACGCATTTGCCGTTTTTGGTGAGATATTTGCTGAGGTTTTTATCACACGAATTATTTCAGGTTTTCCGTACTGCTGTATGAGCCATCGATAATCGGGGATGTCGCCGTGTTCAAGTATGCGACTAATGACAAATGACGATTTTTCTTGAATATTCATCTGATCAATGCGTACATCCCAAAAATATTTGTGCAGTTCCAAGGGCAATTTTAAGTCATTCATCTACGTTCAATTATACCAAAATTGATGATATTTTTCCAGTTAAGAAATGTTTCGTATATCTGGTTATTTCTCAAACACGCCCAGCAAAAACGCCACATGATCTTCAACGCTACTTTCGATAAGCTCGATTCCCCTGGCAATGTCCTCACGGCTCACATTTTTTGCAAAACCTTTGTCTTTAATCTTTTTCTTCACAGATGAAACCTCCATACCTTGGAAACCTGTCGGTCGCATGAGCGACGCGGCGTGCATCAGTCCCGAAAGTTCATCGCACGCAAATAAATATCGATCCAGCGCGTTTTGAGGTTCACGGCCCGTGCGCTCTGGCGCGTGAGCAGCAATCGCCTCACGAAGTTCCTGCGGATACTCACCTAACCATTCCGCAATCGCTTTATTTGGATGCTCATCGGGAAACTCCTCCCAATCCATGTCGTGCAATAGCCCCGTCGCGTACCATAAATCGACATCTTCACCGAGTTTTTCGGCATATGCGCGCATCGCGTCGGCGACCATCTCGCTGTGATGAATCAATGCCTCATTTTTCATGTGAGATCGAAGGAGAGTTCGAGCAGAATCAAGATCGATATCTGATTGCGTTGTTTTTGAAATGTGTGAAGGAGGATTTTGCTGAGCTTTTTGTGGTGCGTCCACAGTTTTTTCCGGTCGCAGTGTTGGAAACGCAATCACTTCTTTAATTGACCACGTGTTTGTTAAAAACATCACGAGGCGATCAATTCCGATTCCAATTCCACCCAACGGAGGCATCCCATACTCCATCGCTTCGAGGAAGGCTTCATCAGTTGGTTGCGCTTCATCATCACCTTCGCGCATATGTTGTTGCTCGACCTCAAATCGCTTTCGTTGTTCGAGGCCATCGGTGATCTCGCTCCAGCCATCGCAGATTTCTTTTCCACCAATGTACCCTTCATAACGTTCAACTTCATCGGGATGTAGGCGATGTTGTTTTGCAAGTGGACTCACCTCTTTTGGATAATCAATAATCCATGTTGGCTGAATGAGTTGGGGTGTTACCAACTTGTCAAACAACTCAAAAATCGCTTTCCCGCGCGAAAACGACCCTTTGATCTTTAAATGATGTTGATCAAGTAACGATTGTAGTTGCTCATCCGTCATTTTTTCAACTGAAATGTCTGCAAATTGTGTTAATGCGTCAATCATGCGGATTCTTGGCCAAGCGCCAGCAAGAGAAATCAGCTTTTCACCAATCATCACTTCATATGTTCCATTGAGTTTTTGTGCAACATGTTTAATCAATCCTTCAGCAACATCCATCATGCGTTGATAATCAGCGTACGCCTCATACCATTCAATCATCGAAAATTCTGGCTGATGCGTTTGATCAATTCCTTCGTTGCGAAAGTTTCGCGCGATCTCAAAGATGCGTTCATATCCACCGACGATCAGTCGTTTTAAGTACAGTTCGGGCGCGATGCGCAAATAAAAGTTTACATCGAGCGCATTCATGTACGTAGTAAACGGTTTTGCATTTGTTCCACCGTATAATGGTTGTAAAATCGGCGTTTCGACCTCGGTGAAGCCCTCAGTATCCTGAAGATATCGACGAATTTCCTTCACGATTAACCATCGCGCATCTAAAATGCGTTTTGCATCAGGATGAATCAATAAATCGAGGTATCGTTTTCGATATCGAATTTCTGGATCATCAAGATTTTGCCAAGCGTTGGGAAGAGGACGAAGCGATTTTCCGAGAACAGTGAGCGTATTGACCTCAACAGATTCTTGACCTGATTGTGACTGCACGCGCTTTCCAACGACACCAATGAAATCCCCAGTATCAAGATATGCAAGAAGATCATAGGTTGAAAGAACATCCGACTTACAAATAAGCTGAAGCTCGGCTGTTTCATCTTTCAATACAATAAAGCTGAGTTTCCCGTGTTCTCGAAGCGAAATAATACGGCCCGCAATCGTTACGTTTCCTTGTGCCTCCAGTGCATCTTTGATCGAGTGTGATGGTGAAAAAGAATATGGATGCACGCTTACACCAGCATTTTCTAATGCCCGACGCTTTTCGATTTTTGCTTCACGAGAAAACTGTAATCGAGACTGTGCCATGATGCTCACTTTCGGTCACTCAACGGTGACGATGGTATACTTCATTGTACCCGCAGGAGCCTCAATTTCAACCTTATCTCCTTTTTCCTTTCCAAGAAGCGCTTTTCCAAGTGGAGACTCATGTGAAATTTTCTTTTCGATTGGGTTTGCTTCCCATTCACCAACAATGTGATACACGTGCGTGCTGTTTTTAACCTTGACTGTGACTTTCGTTCCGATTGAAACTGTTTTTTTGCCGGTCTTTGAGGTTTTTTTCACCACTTGTGCGTGTTGCGCAATCACTTCGAGTTCTTGAACTTTACCTTCAATAAATGCGAGATCCTCGCGAGCGCTGTGATACTCCGCGTTTTCACTCAGATCACCAAAAGATCTCGCCGTTGCGACGCGCTCAATCGCCTTTGGAAGTTTTTCTTCCTTCAGTTGCTTGAGTTCAGCAAGTATTTCTTCATAGCCATCATGTGTTAATTGGATCGATTGTGTGTCCATGTTTTCTCCTTGAATAGCGCATTGTACGAAGTTTATGTGGTGGTGTAAAGTAGGGGGATGGAGCAAACTGTTTTTTTGGTATAATCATTCGCAAATCGATTATTTTCACCTATGTACATTCCCGAAAATGCACCACGTCAACTTGAACAACTTCAAGGTTCTCAATTTCAAGAACTGCAGTTGCAACTTGAACAAGACTTTTTTAATGATGATGAATTACGAAAAGTACTGTTAAAACTCGAGTCTTCAATTCCGAAAACAGTCGTTTCGTATGAACGACTCTTGTTTCAGCTCTGTCAACTTGCACAAGAGAAAAACAATCGTCCAAACGATGGTTCACTTCAAAAAAGAATTGTAATCCATGGCGCATTTGAGATTTTATCGGAAGATGAAGAGAGGCGTATCCAAGAACGCTTGCAAGTGGTCGTTCGACTTCTTTTTATTAACCTAAATCGAGTTATTAATTCACGATTAAACGGATTATGGCATCTAGGTTCGTTACAGTTCGAGCTTATTTGTGAACATGAAGAAAAAGAACAAGATATGTTCTCGAGATTCTTTTTAGCATTACTTGATGAAAAGGAGTTTTCGCCATTACGATCTTCACAACTTTCTGTAAAACAATTTAAGGATGAATCAGACACCCTGTGGTATCAAATTGTGATTGTTGACTCTTCTGTATCTCGATCAAAATGGGCCGTTTCGTTTACTGAAGATGGTCGTGTTCGCTTCATTCCGATGTCCAAGCATGTTGTTAATAATTCTCATGATGCAGGTGAATATCCAGATTATTATCATTCATTTATGCATGTCGGTGAACCGTATGATATTGCAAATCTTTTGCTCTTTCTTGCAATTCTTCGCAACACAAATGGAACCGATACAAATTCTATTGTGAAAACTTTTGAGTCCGCCAACACAACAGAATTTGATGATCTTATTCAGGTGGTTGCAACGATATATCAGGAAAAGATCGATGCGTGTCAACTCGATTTTCCTGTGCGTGAAATACTGACTCCACTTTCAAATACAGATCTAGGATATTTCATTCAATATGTCGCATACTTGATAGCTCAAATGAAATCAATCGGTCAAGCAGTATTCGATACTCAATTAAATCTTCCACAGCTCAGATCAGTCATTCAGTCGAGCCCAGATTCATATGGTTTGGATGTTCCAGACCTCGAAAGCGGTGATGCAAACGCCGCACCATTCACGTTGCTTTTTCCAGAATTTGAGAACATTAAATGGCTTCTTCTCTCGTCTGAGCTCGAGGTGCATCTGCCTCAACTTATTCATGAGCTTTCAAAAGGATATCAGCGACTTGCTCGTATGATTCTTACGCTACAGAAAATACCTGAGTTATTTGATCCGATAAACAGACAAGAATTTATTTCTACGATTGTCTTTAGAGAGCCATTGCTCAAGACAGAAATTGAAGATATGCTATTTTTAGTAGACCCCCTCATTTCTCGATTATGGAATTTGCTTAATTCATCCAGCAAAACTGATTTTCATGAAACGATTACAATAATTGGTCCAGAAGCTCCACCACATATTCATAGTTGGCTTCAAAGATACTTTCACAGCTCGAAGTATTTTCAAAGTGAGCATAAACCCGAGTTGCACTGTTTTGTTGCTGACAATGTTATTGATTTTGTGATAACGCATTGGGGATCAAAAATTTGGAGAATGAAAATTGATTATGGAGCGATCTACCTTTTAGATTCAGGATATCTATATCAGTATGGGGACAGAAGATTTAAACACCAACCTTCAATCCAACAACTCACATTGAGCGATGAATTAGATTATCGACTTGAGGATATATGCGTCATGTATGATTTTTTTAAGACGTTTTCAGTTCATTTTCCACAAGATATTTCAACTATTCTTGCTGAATTGTCACAAAAGATTTCGACGCTGTTTAAGGAAAGATCGCGGATAATTACTGCAGATGTTGAGGTAATTATTCAAGCATATGCAAAATACTCACCAAACAGACGAGATGCGGTCCTTGCGAATTTGGATCAACTTTCAAGATATCTCATTCGTATAAGCGATTTTCTTCTAGAAAACCCTGGTGATTTCGAATACATCAAAAAGATTCTTCAAAATGATCCATATCAATTTGGAATTTTCCCTAATATTGATAAACGGTATGACATTGAAATTGATGAAACAGATGCTGGTTTGGAAACTGATCTAAACGATCCGTACGCAATTGAACTGGGTGATGACGAAAACCCTATTCCGTCTTAATTCCCAACTGCGCCTTCCCCGATCGCTTCCTTGCTACTTGCAGTTCCAACATCGCTTTTCGAAGTGAGGCTTCCGCCATCAGAATCTGTCGACGGTCAACCTTTACCTTCATCGCCTCCTCGGCTTTTTGTCGTGCTTCCTCGGCTTGCGCAACCGAAAGATCGCGCGCAAGTGTGGCAGAGTCGGTCAATACGGTAATCGCATTATTAGGAGAGACATCAAGAAATCCATCCATCACGACCACCGATTGTTCTTGTGCGTTGATTTTATACACGAGCTCACCTGCTTGCATGCGTGTGAAAAGTGGAATGTGGTTCGGTAAAATTGTAATCTGCCCCGAAGCGGTTTCGGCCGTCACTTGATCAACCTCGAGTTTTAAAAGTTCTTTTTCTTGTGTGATGATGGTGAGCATGAGTTTTGTTATCATATGTGTCTATACAAAACAAAACGTTACAGTGTTTTTGCTTTCGCAACCGCTTGATCGATCGTTCCCACCATGTAAAAGGCTTGCTCGGGAAGCGCGTCGTGTTTTCCTTCCAAAATCTCTCTAAATCCGCGAATGGTTTCGGGAATTGAGCAGTACTGCCCCGGCATGGAGGTAAACTGTTCAGCAACAAAGAACGGCTGTGTTAAGAATCGCTGAATTTTGCGTGCGCGAGTGACACTGAGCTTGTCTTCATCGGAAAGTTCATCGATTCCGAGAATCGCAATAATATCTTGAAGATCTTTGTATCGTTGAAGAACTTTTTGCACACCACGTGCAACAGCATAGTGATCTTCACCAACAATTGCTGGTGAAAGAATTTTTGAGCTGGACACAAGCGGATCAACCGCAGGATACAATCCTTGCTCAACCAACGCACGATCCAATGAAATCGTCGAATCAAGGTGCGAAAACGTTGTTGCAGGTGCGGGATCGGTGTAGTCATCTGCGGGAACGTACACGGCTTGGAATGAAGTAATTGATCCTTTTTTCGTTGAGGTGATACGTTCTTGTAGCGCTGCCATCTCGGTTGCGAGGTTTGGTTGATACCCAACTGCCGATGGGGTACGACCTAAAAGCGCCGAAACTTCTGAACCTGCTTGAGAAAAACGGAAAATGTTGTCGATAAACAACAAGACATCCTCACCATTCACATCACGAAAATGTTCGGCCATGGTGAGTGCAGTCAACGCAACGCGTAAACGGTTTCCGGGTGGTTCGTTCATCTGTCCAAAGACCATCACGGTTTGATTAATAACGCCAGAGTCCGACATTTCGTGATAGAGGTCGTTACCTTCACGTGTGCGTTCCCCAACACCTGCAAACACGGCGTGCCCCGAGTGTTCCTCGGCGATGTTGCGAATCAACTCTTGAATAATAACGGTTTTTCCCGTTCCCGCTCCACCAAACGCGGCGACTTTTCCTCCACGAGCAAAAGGTGCGATCAAATCAATCACCTTAATCCCCGTTTCGAGCATCTGCGCGCTGGTTTCTTGTTCATCTAATCGAGGGGCGAGCTTGTGAATGGGGGCGCGTTGCTTGACTTTAATTTCTGGTTTTCCGTCAATGACTTGTCCAACAACGTTAAAAATACGACCCAAGGTTTCCTCACCAACGGGAACGGAAATAGGAGCACCGGTATCCTCAACGGCAATGCCGCGTTTTAAGCCTTCGGTTGCTCCGAGCGCGATTGAACGCACCTCGTGCTCGTTGATCTGTTGTTCCGTCTCAAGATACAAAATTGATCCATCTTCGCGTGTAATCGTGAGCGCGTTGTAAATTGCGGGGAGCGTTTCTTCAAACTGAACGTCAACGACTGGTCCTGTGATTTGTGTGATTGTTCCAACATTTTTCATAATTCTCCTTTTATGATGCAATACTCATGGTAGCGGTCGTCATATCGAGTAATTCATTTGTGATACTGGCCTGACGCGACTTATTATAAACCAACTGGAGTTCATTCACGATCTCTTTTGCGTTATCCGATGCGTTTTTCATTGCAACCATACGTGCGGAATGTTCGCTTGCTTTTGAATCAAGTACGGTTTGGTACACAATCATCTCAACATAGTAGGGCAATAAAAACGATAACACCGTTTTTGGATCTGGTTCAAAGGTGTATTCCGATTTTGGGCTTAATTGTTCGGTTGTTTCTGTAATGGAATCGTATGATAAAGGTAAAAGTTGAGTAATCTGCACGCGTTGGGAAAGGGTGGAAAGAAACTTCATGTGCGCGGTGTAGACGGATGAGTACGCTTTTTTTGTGAATGAATCAATCACGAATTGTGAAATGGCGATGGTGTTGTCAAGACTAATACGATCTGGAAGTTGAACGAACTCTGCAACGATGTTATGACCAAACTTTTGTGCAAACTCCTTTGCTTTTTTACCAACAACAATCACATCGCTTGAAACAGTTTGTAGATGCTCATCAACTTTTTTAATCAGTGTGGTGTTGAGTGCGCCTGCGAGTCCACGATCACTCGAAATGACAATGAGCAAAGATTTTTCTGATGTGTTTGATTGTAATAGTGGATGCAAAGAAGGGTCGGAATAGGTTGCGACTGTTTGAAGTGTATCCGCGAGTTTTTCAGCGTACGGACGTGACATGAGTGCTTGATCTTGCGCTCGCTTCATTTTGCTTGCCGAAACCATCTCCATCGCTTTTGTGATTTGAGAGATGTTCTTTGCTGATTTAATTCTTCGTTTAATTAATCGAGAAGAGCTCATATCGTCCACTCATGATGAAGATCGTTAAAGGATTGAAGTGCTAAACGCAACGCCTTTTCCGTCTCATCAGTAATCTTCTGTTCTTTTTTGATTGAATCAAGAATAGACTGCTTTTGTAGACGCATGTATTCCAAAAAGGATTTTTCCCAGAGGGAAGCGAGTTCAACCTTTACCGCATCCACATATCCGTTCGTTGCGCCAAAAATGACAACAACTTGCTCTTCAACAGAAAGTGGGGCATCCCAAACTTGGTTTAAGATTGCGGCGACGCGCGCGCCACGATCGAGCGAGGCCTTCGTTTTTGGATCGAGGTCGGAAGAGAACTGCGCAAATGCGGCAAGTTCGCGATATTGCGCGAGATCAAGTCGCATTTTTCCCGCAACCTGCTTCATCGCTTTTAGTTGCGCTGCTGAACCAACGCGTGAAACGGAAAGTCCGACGTTAATTGCTGGTTTTGTTCCCGCATTAAACAAGTCGGCTTCGAGATAGATCTGTCCGTCGGTAATTGAAATCACATTGGTGGGAATATACGCAGACACATCTCCCGCTTGCGTTTCAATAATTGGGAGAGCGGTAATTGAGCCACCTCCAAAATCTTCGTTCAAACGACAGGCGCGTTCGAGAAGTCTTGAGTGAAGGTAGAACACATCCCCAGGATACGCTTCACGACCCGAAGGGCGATGAAGTAATAAAGAAATCTCGCGATACGCAACCGCGTGTTTTGAAAGATCGTCATATATTACAAGTACGTCTTTCCCCTGCTCCAAAAAGTACTCGGCAATGGAAACGCCGCTGTATGGAGCCAAAAACTGCATCGAAGCGGGATCTGATGCTGATGCCGAAACAATGACCGTGTAGTTCATCGCACCTGCTTTTTCGAGTAACGCGTGCGTTTGTGCGAGAAACGCGCGTTTTTGACCGATCGCGACATACACACAGATCACGTTTTCTGATTTTTGATTTAAAATCGTACCGAGAGCTATCGAAGATTTTCCGGTTCCACGATCGCCAATAATCAGTTCGCGTTGACCACGACCGATCGGAATCATTGCGTCAATGGCTTTTATTCCTGTTTGCAACGGAACGGTGACCGATTTTCGCGTAATCACACCTGGAGCTATTTTTTCGAGTGATTGGTATTTTGAAACTGAAATTTGAGATTTTCCATCCAACACTTCGCCGAGTGGGTTGACCACGCGACCGATGATTTCATCGGAAACACCGATAGAAAGAAGACGACCGGTTGTCTCAACCATATCGCCCGCTTTAATTTTTGTTGATGGATCAAGTAAAACGAGACCGACAGACGCCTTGTTTAAGTTCAAGGCTAACGCAAATGCGGAATGATTGATCAACACGAGCTCACCCGACATCACTTCGTCTAACCCATCAACAAATGCAATGCCATCACCAAATGCGGTGATGTGGCCAACACTTTTAACTGTAGAAATCGGTTTGATTGCCTGAATTCGTTCCTTGAGTTGATCAAAAAAAGATGATGTGCTCATGCGTTCCTCATTTGCGTCAAACTTCCGAATAACGATGAATCGTACTGTGTTGAGCCTACCGTTACACGAATGCCACCTAAAAGTGTCGGTTCAATCTTTTCTTTAAACTCCCGAGATCCGTATTTTTTCTCAAAAAGATCAGCGAGTTTTTTCTTTTGATTGGATGACAGTGCGATGACGGATTCAACAACAATATGCATACTTATTTCATGCTCGAAGCAAGCTCCTGAATACCTTCATCAATAAGCGTGGAATGTGATTTGGAATCGAGAGACTTTCCGACAAGCTTTTCGGCGACCATAAAAACAGTGGAGCTGAATTCTGAGCGCATCGACTCAAGAATCGCTTTCTTTTCGGAATCTAATGCTTTTTTCGCTTTTTCTTGATCTGCCTTTGCTTCAAGTTTTGCCTCTTCCATCAACTTCTGTTTTGCGGACTTGGCTTCATCTTTGGCTTTTTCCATGATTTTCGCGCCCTGTTGTTCTGCTTCACGCAATGCTTTTTGCTTCAGAGACTCAATTTCCTGTTTAGCTTGCTCAGCTTCAACAGCAGAACGATCAACCTCTTCCGCCTTTCGCGCACGTTCATCAAGAACCTTGAGAATTGGTTTGTACACAAGAAACGTGATTGCGCCAAAGACAACACCAAAGTTGATCATTTGGAACAAGATTTGTGCTAATTTAATTTCCATCTCGCTCCTTTATTGTTATACGAACTTAATGATGAGTGCGACAACAAGCGCGTAAATCGCGACTGCTTCAGCAAATGCAATACCAAGAACCATGTTTGTTTGAATCTTTGACGAAGCTTCGGGATTTCGTCCGATTGCCTGCAAACCTGCAGAAACGAGCATTCCAATACCAATCGCAGGGCCAAGTGATCCAAGACCCATTGTTAAACCAATTGCGAGATCTTTCATGTTACTCCTTTAAATGAATACCTTTTATTACGCGTGTTCTTCCCCATGACCAAGGGTAGCCATATTGAAAAACGCCAACGACAAAATTGAAAACACGACCGCCTGAATGAATCCAACAAAAATCTCGAGTCCGTAAAAAGGCATTGGGATCACAACTGGGACGAGGGCCAAAATGACGCTAAGTAAGACTTCTCCTGCAAAAATATTTCCAAAGAGACGGAATGAAAATGAAATCACTTTCGCAAATTCAGAAACCAACTCGAGAATTCCAACAATAAACGCGATGGGACTTGAAATGTCGAGAAACTTTTTGAAGTACCCCATTTTTTGATATTTAACTCCAAAAAATTGAACGAGTGACATGGAAATAAGCGCGAGAGCGAGCGTGGTGTTAAGATCGGCCGTTGCGGGACGGAAAAGTGGAACAAACTTTGGACCAACATGAGAAATGGTTTCCTCGGACGCAACGGCTTCCGCGGTTTCTGATTGAAAAAGCTCGGTTGATTCATGAACAGCAACTTCAGTTGTTTCTTCAATTGATTCTTCATGTGTTGTTGCTTTAACCTGTTGAACAACATTTGCCTCAATCGTGTTTGGTTCTTCAATTATTCCAATTGTGCCGACTCCAGGGATAAGTCCAATCCAGTTGTTCAAAATAATAAAAAAGAAAAACGAAACAATAAATGGAGCAAACGCACGGGATTTCGCTCCCTTTCCTGCAACCCCTTCAATGAGACCCATCAAAGCCTCAATAATCGATTCAAACATAACCTGTAGTCGAGAAGGTTTTCCAGAATATGTGATTATCGAGTTGAAATAAAGAGAAAAAACGATAATAAAAAAGGTAACAATACTCGCGGTGAACATAGAGTTCGTAATCGTGAGCCCAGCAAAATGAGCAATCGGTTCAGCCGAAATCGAAATATGTAGCGCATCCATAGGATAAATTGAATTTTATAGGGCGTTTTTTCTGTTTGCAAGAGGGAAAAACGAGAATCTGAGTTTATATACCACGTTTTGCATTTTTAAATTGATATATAAGAACGCCAATAAGGATGAGCAATGCCGCTCCTCCAGCAACAAGTCCCGAATCTTCAAAACACTCGCACAGTTCTGTAATCCAAGAAATAATGTCTTGAAGCGTTTGTTCTGCACCCATCAAACCAACCAGTTGGGTGGTGAGCTCTGTGATTTTTTGTGTGAGTTCGGGGTTTTTGGAAGCAATTTCCGAGATTGCTTGAGAGAGTTCGTTTGTCATGCACAAATTGTACTCCAATCGTCAAGAGGGTGTGCTATATATTTTCGCTCGATTTGATACAATTTTGTCATGACTTCAAAAGATCAGTTGCTTCAAAAGCAGGATACCCTTTCTCGTCGCGATTTCCTAAAATTATCAATCTGGACCTTCTTTGTTGAAGAAGTTTTAAGACGAATGCCTTCTTTATTTCAAAAGGCTGAAGGCGTAAAATCGCCAGAGAGGAAGCTTCAACCTACAATACGTGTTTTGGATTTTTTTGATCTAGAGAAAACAAAACAAAAGTTTATTACATCCGCGTTTCCACCAGAATTTTCTGAAGCCCGAGCTTGGAAAGAAATGAACGTGGAAGATTCATCATCCCCAGATAACATCCTTCAAGCCGTTCCTAAGAATGACGATCATGTTCGATTGCTCATGTTGACGCATTTTATTCAACAACGTTCAAAACATGGAGAACAAGTTGTTTCAGTATTACACGCGGTTTCAAGATTTTTCCATCCCCGAAAAGCATTTGAGCAACCATCAACACTTTCGATTTCTGATGCAATCACGCTCGGAGAGGTAACCTACGATGAGTTAGGCAATCCATCGCTTCAGGTCATGGTCGATGCAAAAAAGATACATGCACTTGTGGCAAAACTATCAGACAGCATTATCAACATGAGTATTCAGCTGGGTGTTTTTTCATTAACATACGAACTTTATAAAAAACAACCGAAATACCCCGAACTCGCAAGAAAAATGCCGAGCACGGTTACCATTGGAGACAAGACAACATATAAAGATTATCAAGGAAATGAAATTTCAGAAGTTGAGTATCAAAGAATTTTACAGCTATCGGAAGAATTTGAGATTGTCACCAGTGAACCAAATGATAGACGCGTAACATTCGCAGATGGATATGCAGGAAAACACACGTATTCAAATTACGCACTATTGAATGCAATTGCGGGATTTCATCCAGAAAAAATGTTTGTGGTAGCAGGAGGAAATCCAACGTATCAGCGAGGATTACAACTACCCGATATTCGCAAGGTGCGTACTTGGTTGAAAACTCAGGGTAAATTGTCGGAAAATATGATTGTTGTCGGGTTTGAAGGAACTGAATCAGGATTTAAAGCACCTACTTCACTAGGTGCAGACGTGTATGTTTCGACCGAAGATTTAAAAGCGTTCGGCTTCTCGCCTGCGAGTAGTTATGCAACTCCTGTCATCACCGAAATTATCCAGAGCATCGTTTCAACTGGAAAGGCAACACATGCTGAGATTAAAGCACAGTTGTATCAATTTACCAACGAAAAATCAGTGTGGACTGGTGATGAAGAGATCACGTACCGAGTGCTCGATCTAAATAAAGTTGAGCGCTATCTTTCACTCGAGCAAGGAAAGAAAGAATAAAAGTTCACTTTTTCCCGATGCTGTGACCCCAGAGGGATTCGGACCCTCGATTTTCGGGATGAAAACCCGACGTCCTAGACCACTAGACGATGGGGCCTATATTCACTTTTTCTATCTCTCGTCACAAATGATTGACGTGTGGGTCCGGTGGGGATTGAACCCACGACACAGAGCTTAAAAGGCTCCTGCTCTACCACTGAGCTACGGACCCCCAGAAGAACTCAGGAATCATGATTTTATCACGACAACGCGATGTTTTCTATGTGTGCGACAACGCAATTTTCCTGAACAATAATCGCGTCGATTTGAACCTCAAGATTTGGGTATCCGCGTTGTACCTGTTGCCAAGTTTTGATCATTTTCAGCAGTTTTAGATGAGATATCGCTTCATATGCGGACTCAATGACATGTGAAGACTTTACTTCAACGCATACAATCCGCGATGTATTGGGATTCAGCGCGATAATATCGATTTCCCCATAACGAGACGAAACGTTTCTATCAAGAACAGAATACTTTTTTGAAAGGAGATACGAGGCTGCGAGCGATTCAGCTTGAAAACCTAGTGCGCGCTTATTTTGCAGTGTTGGAAACCTCTTGTTTTACTTTTGTCGCCATTTTTCCAACTTTTCCGCGAAGATAGGAAAGCTTTGCGCGTTTAACCTTCCCCTTTCGCTTAACCTCGATTTTGGCAACGGTAGGGCTATCGACTGGGAAAATGCGTTCGACTCCAATACTATCTGTGGCGATTTTTCGGACAACAAAGGAAGTATTTTCCTTGCGGTTGTTCACGGCAATTAAGATACCTTCAAAAATTTGAAGACGGGTTTTTTCACCCTCATTGATCTGGGTGTACACCAAGATAGTGTCGCCAACAGATGCTTCGGTTCCAGCTACGTTTAAATACTTTGCCATAGGAGATGCATTCTATCAGAGGTTTGTCGGGCTGACAAGCGGTGAAGCCTGAGTTTGTAGGAATTTTGTTATTTTGGCGTAGGATCCGCTTTTTTTACGCAGGCATCCATAAATGCAACAAACACGGGATGCGGCTGAAGAGGCCGCGACTTGTATTCTGGGTGGCCTTGTGTTGCGAAAAAGAAAGGATGCGCATTTGCGGGGAGTTCGATCATTTCAACGAGGTTCTCTTTCACCGATCGCCCCGAAATAATGAGTCCTTTTTCTTCTAAAATATCCGCATACGCGTCATTAAATTCGTACCGATGGCGATGGCGTTCCCAAATGCGGTTACTTTGGTATATCTTTGAGGCAACGGTGTTAGGTTCAACTTTACACTCCCATTTCCCGAGGCGCATCGTACCTCCGTAAGCGCGATTTTCCAAAATGCGCTGTTGATCTGGGATCATATGGATCACCTGATGTTTTGAGTCAGGATCAACTTCTTGCGTGTTTGCATCAAGAAACCCTGCTACGTGACGGGCAAACTCAACCACCGCCAACTGCATTCCGTAGCACAGCCCGAGATACGGAACACGTTGCTCGCGAGCAAACTCGACGGCATCGATTTTTCCCTCGACTCCCCGAGCACCCCATCCAATTGGAACAATGACACCCGAAAGGTGAGAAAGCGACTCAAATCGTTTCTTTTTATCGAGTTTTTCAAGTTTTTCGGCATTAATCCAGTCAATCTCCATCTCAACCCCTACCTCGGCAGATGCATGCATTAACGCGTCGTGCAGAGCGGCGTATGAATCAATGAGCTGGTACGTTCCCGTTGCAAGATACTTTCCAACAATCCCAATCGTCACTTTTTTGAGACGCGGTTTTTGAATTTTTTTCACCATTGCTTTCCAAGCGGAGATCTCGAGTTTTCGTTTGGGTAATTTAAGCTCTTTAAGCACAAGTTCATCGAGTTTTTGATCAGCAAATAACAGAGGGACTTCGTACACACTTGGCATATCTGGTGCAGAAATAATGTGCGAAGGCCGTACATTGCAGAAAAACGCAAATCGGTCACGGCGGCGTTCGTCCATTGGATTTTTGGATCGTGCGACAATAAAATCTGGTTGAATTCCCATTGCGTTCAATCGTTGGACAGAAAGTTGCGTTGGTTTGGTTTTTGGTTCACCGATATGCGAAGGCGTTGGAAGATAACTCACGTGAACATGAAGCACCATTTCTTCGTTTCGATATCGAAGGATACGTGCGGATTCGTAATAGAGCACATTTAAATACTCACCCGCGGTTCCTCCCAACTCAGTGATAATGATATCGGCGTTTTCTTGTTTCCCAGCGTCCGTAATTCGAGAAATGATTTCCTCACACACGTGAGGCATCTCCACATCCTCCCCTTTGTACCCAAAGGCTCGTTCCCGATCAATCACCGCTTTGTAAATTTGACCTAGCGTAATAAAGTTGAGCTTCCCCATGTTTTTGTTGAGAAACTTTTCGTAGGTTCCCAGATCCATATCGGCTTCGGTTCCGTCATCACATAAGAACGGATCGCCATGTTCGATCGGATTAATAAGACCGGAATCGATGTTGAGATAGTTTTCGCATTTCACAATGGTGACGCGATATCCGCGAGATTGAAGCAACAATGCGAGTGATGCAGTTGTGATGCCTTTTCCTAAAGAAGAAAGGACTCCACCTGATACAAAGACGAATTTTGGGGAATATTTTTGTGGCATAGCGTATGCTATCACGCCTGTAATATCTGTGCAACTTCGGATTGTAGCGACTCATTCCACTCAACAGTGTACGGAAGCTTCATGCGTTTGGGTTCCGCTCCGTTGGGAATGAGTAAAATTAACGCGTCTTTTCCTGGATGTGCTCGAAGAACTTTTCCAAGTGAGAGCAGGATTTCTTTTGTTGTTCCTCTAGGAATGATGAGTTCAAACGCAGATTTTTCATCTGATTGTGAAATGTCATCATCAATATCGGGAATACGAATGGTATCGACAATTAACGTGACTTTTTCTTCTCGTTCCTCAATTTTTCCTTTTAACAACAACACTGTGTCCGCTTTTAGGCTGGCTTGATGTTTTTCATATGTTGAGGGAAAAACAACAAATTCAAGTTGGCCTGTTCCATCACTAATAGTGCCAAACCCCATCGCCTTACCCGATTTTTTGGTTACAACGGTTCTCCAAGTTTCCACAATTCCGCCAATCCACACAATCGTCCCGTTATGCATGTGAGGATCGATATCGTCAATCTTTTTTGTTGCGTATTTTGAAACGTACTGAAGTGCGGAAGCCAGTGGATGCTCTGTTAAGTAAAAACCGAATAACTCTTTTTCAAATGAAAGGAGTTCCGCTTGGGGGTATTCTTCAATCTGCAAAAAGGTATCTTGAAGTTGTTGATGTGATGCAGAAAATAGCCCAGTTTGACCGTCTTGTGCATCCGGCAGCGCTTGGATTTTTGTTTTTATGCTTTCAAACTGTTCAAGAATTGAGGCGCGATTGGAAAAAGCATCAAACGCACCTGCTTTTACGAGACACTCCATCACTTTTTTGTTCACTTTTGTTAAGTCACATCGACTCAGAAAATCCATGACTCCATGGAAAAGAGTGTCTCCTCGGGCGTTTAAGATTGCTTGAATAGCCGAAGATCCCACATTTTTAATCGCATTGAATCCAAATCGAATCGCTTTCTTGTTCATCGAGTGTTCATTATTTTCTAAAGTGAACTCCGCAGATGACAAATTGATATCGGGAGTGAGTAGCGCAATGTTCATGCGTTTACATTCTTGGATACCCATATACACCTTATCTTCTGAAGACGCACTACCTGAAGCAGACTCAATCGAAAGCACCGCGCACATGTACTCAACAGGAAACTTTACCTTCATGTACGCCGTTTGATATGCGACCATTGCATAACTCGCCGCGTGAGCTTTGTTAAACCCATAATCCGCGAACTTTTCAATATAACTCCAAACTTTATCGGCAACGTCTTTTGCGTAACCCAACTTCATCGATCGATTGATGAATTCCTTGTGTTGCTCGTTCATAATCTCGATTTTCTTTTTCCCAATTGCCCTGCGCAAGATATCGGCTTCTCCCAAAGAGTATCCCGCCATCACATGCGCGACCTGCAATGCCTGCTCTTGATACACCATGATCCCGTAGGTTTCCTGCAAGACTTGCTTCAGATCTTCATGTGGATATTTCACGGACGATGGGTGGTGTTTTCCTTCGATAAAATCGTTGATCAGATCCATTGGCCCAGGACGGTATAGCGCGACCATAGCGGTGATGTCACTAAACGTTGACGGTTTCAACGCACGCGCAACACGGCGCATTCCTGCGGATTCAAGTTGAAACACTCCCGTTGTTTCTCCGCTCGAAAGCATGGTGTATACGTGAGGATCGTCTAAAGGAATTTGTACGAGATCAATGTGTTCGCCGGTTTGTTGTTGCACAATCTTCACCGCTTCGCCAAGGATGGAAAGGTTTCGTAACCCCAAGAAGTCCATTTTGAGTAATCCAATTGCCAAATCACTCACGTTTCTATCAAGTGCTTTCATGTCATATTGCGTGACAATCTTCCCTTCTTTCGCATCTTTCATGATCGGCGTGTACTCCATCAACGGCTTATCCGAAATCACAAGTCCCGCGGCGTGAACACTGCTGTGTCGAACATTTCCTTCAACCTTCATGCTGAGATCAAGCAACTTTTTAAACTTCTGTTGTTTGTAGTACTCGCGCAACTCGGGGACATTCTGAAGCGCATCGGAAATGGAGGCGCCTTGCGGAATGAGTTTTGCGATAATATCAGGTTCGCTATATGGCATTCCCAATGCGCGACCAACATCACGCACCGCTGCGCGAGATTCCATCGCTCCAAACGTGATGATTTGCGCGACCTTGTCTTCCCCATACCGTTGCGTAACGTACTTAATCACTTCTTCTCGACGAACATCAGCAAAATCCATATCGATGTCGGGAGGCGTGGGTCGTTGCGGATTCATGAATCGTTCAAAAGGAAGATTATGGACGAGCGGATTCATTGTGGTAATGTTAAGTGAAAACGCGACCAGTGATCCCGCTGCGGATCCTCTCCCTGGGCCAACATAAATGCCCTGATTTTTTGCCCAAGTTACAAAGTCTTGCACAATCAGAAAGTACGTTGCGAATCCTTTATTTGAAATAATTCCAAGCTCATAATCCAATCGTTTTTGCATCTCTTCGGTTACTTCGCCAACCTTTTTCCGGAGGCCTTCATTTGCCATTTTTTCAAAAAGTGATTCCGATGTTTCTCCTGCGGGAAGGGGAAACACGGGTAAGATCCATTTGCCAATTGGAATTTCAACGTTGCACATGTCGGCAATCTTTACGGTATTCTCAATTGCTTCGGGATACTCCGCAAAGAGCTGTTCCATTTCTTCGGTTGATCGCAAGTAAAAATCAGGAGAGTCAAGCATAGACATGCGATCTTTGTCGTCAACCGTTTTTCGCATTTGAACGGCGAGCAAAACATCCTGAGCCTCCGCGTCGTCTTGATTGATGTAGTGCACATCATTGGTTGCCACGAGAGGAATTCCCAGTTTTCGCGAGATCGAAACGAGTTGTTTTGTGAGATCTTGTACTTGAGGAATCGCATCGTGCCGTTGAATCTCGATAAAAAATCGCCCCTCGAAAACTTCAAGGTACTGTTTCATCAGTGCGATTGCATCATCTTTTCGATTTTCCATAATCAATTTTGAAAATTGACTTGCCATACACCCCGTTGTGACAATCAATCCCTCGTTATATTTTTGTAATAACTCAAAATCGATGCGTGGTTTATACGAAAATCCTTCCAGATGAGCAAATGAGGATAGCTTGAGAAGGTTTTTGTATCCAGCAAAATTTTGAGCCAAAAGCAAAAGATGAAATTGATCCGCACCCATGCGCGGTTGTTTGTCGAGTCGCGATTGTGCGGCCACATACTGCTCGATTCCAATAATTGGTTTAATACCGTATTCTTTTGCGTAATTATAAAAATGAATTGCACCATGTAAATTTCCATGGTCAGTCATTGCGACTGCGGGTTGACCGAGCTCTTTTGTGCGCGCTAAAAGTTTTGGAATCTTGCACAATCCATCAAGCAGTGAATATTCAGTGTGAACATGAAGGTGAACAAACGACATACGCGAGTATCGTATCAGATTCTGCTTGTTTACGCTTGAATCGCTGAGTGCAGTTTTTCAGCAACCGTTTTTGCATCGATCTTTTTCCCAAGTTTTCGTATCACCATTCCTACGAGAAAGCCTAACACTTGTTGTTTCCCCGAACGAAAATCGGCCACCGCTTTTTCCTGTTCCTCAATCACAGCATGAACAGCTGTTTGAAGATTACTTTCAGAAATCTCATCGTTTTTTGAAAACGCAGTAACTTCTGCGACAACAACATCAGCAGATTTTCCTTCAACAAGCACTTTTTTGTTCACGATCGCTTGTGCCACCGAAACAACCATATTTTTGTGAGAAGAAACGAGCAATGCATCGATCACTCCCGCAAAAGACCGATTTTGGGCAACTGTCCGCGCGATGTTTTCTGGAATTCCTGCCAAAATATAACGAGAAATCGCATCTTCGGGTAGCTCGGGAAGTTGAGCACGAATTTTTTCAAAATCTTCATCGGAAAATCTCATTGGGGGAAGATCGGGTTCGGGAAAGTAGCGATAATCCTCAGCATTTTCTTTCGATCGTTGCGAAACAGTTCCATTTTTTGATTCGCTCCACCCTCGAGTTTCCTGAACAGGCACCGCGTTTTGAGTGAGCAGTTTTTCATGTCGCTCGAGTTCGAATGTGCATGCTTTTTCTAAAAATCGGAATGAGTTGATGTTTTTGACCTCAACTTTATACGCGGGAAGTGTTTTTCCATCGGTTGAAAGCGAAATATTGGCTTCCAATCGCATACTTCCTTTTTCCATATCGGCGTCGCTAATGTGAAGTGTTCGAACAATTTCCTGAATCTTTTTTGCGTACTCACGGGCTTGTTGCGGGGAACGAATATCAGGTTCTGTCACGATTTCAACTAATGGAACACCTGATCGATTAAAATCAATGCATGATGTTCGTGTGCCGTGCACGAGAATGTGTTGCATTTTCGCGGTGTCTTCTTCCAGATGAACACGACGAATTCCAATTCGACCAACACTGGTGTCGATATATCCGTTTTCACATAACGGTTGATCGTATTGTGAGATTTGATATCCCTTTGGAAGGTCTGGATAAAAATAATGTTTCCGATCGAATTTAGATTGTGTTGCGAGATTGCAGTGAAGCGCCAAACCGAGAAGTTGCGTCCATTCCACCGCTTTTCTATTTGTACGTGGAAGAGCGCCAGGCATTCCTAAGCAAACAGGACAAGTATAAATGTTTGGTTTTCCTGCACCAAACGGATCGTTTTTGCATCCACAAAACATTTTTGAATTTGTTTTCAACTCAACGTGAATTTCTAAACCGATGATTGGAAAATAGGTCATGGGTGTTGCTCCAAAAGAGGTGGTTTTTCTGTATGCCAGTTCGTGGCTTGTTGAAATGCATTTCCGAGTTGCAAGAGGGTGAGTTCATCGAAAGGTTTCCCAATCAGTTGAATTCCAATCGGAAGTTTATCTGAAGAAAATCCCGCAGGAATCGCAAGACTTGGGACGCCTGCCAAATTGATGGTAACGGTGTAGAGATCTTCAAGTAGGTTTCGCATGGGATCCGACAAAAGCTCGCCAATTCTCGACGGTTTACTGGGCGTAACAGGCGCAAGAAGCGCGTCACAATGCGACAATGCCTCGCGATATTCCTCAATGAGAATTTCTCGGGCTTTTTGTGCTTTTTTGTACAGTTCGTCGGCATATCCAGCAGAAAGTGCGTAGGTTCCAAGTAAAATACGTCGAATTGTTTCTTCAGTAAAGTTCGATCGATCTTGGCCATATCGAATTCCGTCATATCTTGCTAAGTTTGAACTTGTTTCACTTGGAGCGATTAAATAATAAATCGAAACCCCAAGCGATACATATGGCATAGAAACGTTCACAAACTCAACTCCAAGACGTTCGAACGCCTTGATTGCTTGATCAACAACAGCGCGCACTTCATCAGTTAATCCTTCACCAAAAAACTCTTTCGGCAACCCGATGCGCATCTTTTTCACGTCACGTTGAATCAATGTCGGATAATCGGGAACAGGAAGTGGTGAAGACGTGAGATCGTGTGGATCGTTTCCAGCAATTTCTTTTAGTACGAATGCGAGATCGTCAACAGACTTTGCCATTGGACCAACCGTGTCCAGTGATGACGCGTACGCGATCGTTCCATAACGTGAAACGCGACCGTAGGTTACCTTCAATCCTGAAATATTACACATTGAGGCGGGACTGCGGATTGATCCACCCGTATCTTCGCCAATAGAAAAGAGAACCATGCGCGTGGAGATTGCCACAGCAGAGCCACCACTTGATCCCCCAGGAATACACGAAAGATTCCACGGATTTTTTGTTGGACCAAAATCGGTGTTTTCTGTTGATCCCCCATGACCCCATGCATCTTGGTTATTTTTTCCCACAAGCACCGCACCCGTGTGTTGCAGTTTTTCATACACCGTTGCACTGTAGGGTGGAGTAAAATCTTGAAGCACAGCACTCGCGGATGTCGTGCGTATGTCTTTTGTGCAGTACGCATCTTTCAACGAGTATGGGAGTCCAAAAAAAACAGCATGATCCTGCTCGTGTTTTTGAATTTCGCGAACAGCACGCTCTTTTTCTTGAATAGTGATAAATGCGTTCAGTTGTTCATGTACTTGATGGATGTTTTGATATGCCTCATCAAGTAACTCGTTTGGAGAAACCTGTTTTTCACGGATCATGTGCAGGATGTCGCGAATCGAATGATCCATAATCTTCGTTTGATTAGGCATCGTCTCCTCCAAATACGTATGGAGCAAGAATGTATCCATCTTCCGACATAGCATGTGCGAGCGCTTCAGCTTGGGAAAGTGATGGTTCTATTACATCTTCACGAAAAATATTTTCCAGATCGGTTGGACGCGTCTCACTATGAATCGAGGATAAATCAAGTGATCGTAAGTTGTTCATGTACTGCACAATCGTGCTCAATGTTGACGCGAAACGTTTTTTTTGTGCGACGGTTAATGGAATTTTCGCCATACTCCCAAGCGTTTCCACCATTTTTTCGTCGAGCGCATGTGAGTTCATATTTGATGAATATACCACCGAGGATTTTAAATATCTAGAGGAAATCGAGATTACACCGCGCGCAACGCGCGAATTCGTTCGGCAACTGGAGGATGTGTCGCAAACATATGTGCAAACCACCCTACCGCATCATAATGATTTTTTAGAGGATTTACGATGTACAAATGTGACGTGGCCTTATTCGCCGCTTCCAAAGGTTCGGTGTCCGTCGCCAAAAGTTCGAGTGCAGAGGCTAAACCTTCGGGATATTTTGTCATGGCGGCCGCGGACGCATCTGCCAAAAACTCTCGTCGGCGTGAAATCGCTAGCTGAATGAGTTGTGCGATGATCGGGGAAAGAAGTGCCATCACCACGCCTACTATGAAAAAAACAATCTGTAGTTGATTTGCGTCACGATCCCGACTGGATCGAACCCTTCCCCCAATGCGAAGAAACCAGTCAGCGCACAACGCAATGAGGCCAACCAACACACTCACAAGAGACATCAAAAGCATGTCGTAGTTGCGAATATGCGAAAGCTCATGTGCAATAACACCTTCAAGTTGTGTCCTGTTCAATTTTTGAAGTAAGCCGGTCGTTGCGCACACCACGGCGTGTTTGGGATCGCGACCAGTTGCGAACGCATTCATCGCTGAGTCTTCAATGACATATAACTTTGGGAGCGGAAGATGCGCACCTAGACAGAGATTTTCGGTGACGGTATAAAAATGAAAATCGTTTTGCCGAGAAGCAGGTCGTGCGCCACTAATTGTGAGAATCACTTGATCGGAAAAATAATAAGACAAAAGACTTCCCAGTCCAGAAAAAATTAGTGCAACCCCAACCGTCTCTAACCCATACCCCATCGCCTGAGAAAAAATCCAGGTCACCACAGCAACAAACAGCATAAAACCCGCGACAACGATGATACTGGATCGTTTATTTGCATCAACAAGATGATAATAGGTTTGCATACCTGAACTAGATTTACGAATTTATAATGAAACCTTCACATCTTCAGTGTCTTTTTGCGTAACTTCAAGATGAGAACCGGATTCCATACCTGCGAGTCCTTTTTCTTCACCAAATCCAAACACCTGTGCAACCAGATTGCTGGGAAATGTCATGCGTTTCATGTTGTACTCTTGAGAGAGATCAATCAAAATACGTCGGCTGTACATCAGTTTATCCGAAGTATCACGAAGCTCATTCATAAACTGCGTTAAGGATGCCTGAGCTTGCATTTGAGGATTGCTCTCGACAAGCACATTCATTGCGGGAACCAATTTTTGAATTTGATCGATCGCCACCTCGGAATCCGCAAGACTACCCGATCGAACGGCTTTTGCTGATGAAGCCCGCGCCTCAGACAACAATTTGAAAATGCCAGTTTCGTGAGAAAAAGAAGCCTTTACCGACGCTTCAAGGTTTGGAATGAGCGAAGACTGTCTTTTTAACTGGTTTCCAATTTCTTGGATGGATGCCTTAATGCGCGTTTTGAGTGTTTGAAACAAGTTGTATAAAGAAATCACATACAACACCACTCCTGCGAGAACTGCAAAAACCAAAAAAAGTGAATTCATGAGCCTCCTCAATTTTCTGCACAGCTGAACTAATACTTAGCAGTCTATATATTCTTCTGCTAGATGTCAAGAGCGAGTTCATTTTGCGAACCGAACCTTTTTTTGATACAATGCAGAGATTCGGGGCCCGTGGTGTAGTGGTTAACATGTCTCCCTGTCACGGAGAAGATCGTCGGTTCGAATCCGATCGGGCTCGCCATACATGAAACGATCAACACTAACTTCTATTCTTTATCAGATTAAATCACGCGAAGATGTGATGAGCATTTTTTTGGGATGTATCGCCCTAGGAGCCGTTGGGTATGCGATCTTTTCTCAGTTTCTCAAGTTCAAATCGGGATTGATTGAAGTTCATCAGACCACAACCCAATCCGCAGGTGATACTACCACAACACCCTCTGGCAGAGTTCATATTACAGAAGCATCCGATACCCTTTGGAACATCGCACAAAAATACTACGGTGATGGCAACAAGTGGGTCCTGATTTACGAACAAAATAAAGAAAAAATTCACAATCCCGATGCGATGGTTGCTGGAGTCGAACTCGAAATTCCAATTGAATGATTGATCTGCGTTGATGTGTTAAACTACCTCATTGCTCGATTATTTGAAGCGTTGCGGGTGTGGTTCAATGGCAGAATGCATCCTTCCCAAGGATGAGACGAGGGTTCGATTCCCTTCACCCGCTCCATATCGGACTGCATTTGCAAAAATGCCTTCTTAGTCCGATCTATCGGGCTATTTTCAGGTTCGAGCCACTCATTTTTCCTAATTACGCTTTTTTCAGTCTCTTTGATGTACACAAATGCGTTTTTGGCGTCGATTCGGACTATTCTGTCTTTTAGCTCTAGGTTCGAGCCAAGTATCCTCAGAACCATCCTTTTGGCCTCTGTGTCATAAGAATGGAAGATTTTGGTAACGTTTGCCAGGAATGCCAACACCTCTTCCATAACCTCCGTCCAATTCGTAAGCCCATCGCCTGCGATACTATCTTTTGTCTGTTTCTCCTCAATTAGTAAACGGCTTTTTTCCTTTTTATACTCCTCATCACTTATTAAACCTTCGATCTTCATCCCGTAGAGGTTCTTTTTCTCGACAAGAATGGAGTCTAAGCGTTTGGTTAATTTGCTTTTCTGTCCCCGCTCAAAGTCAAATTCCCGCTCATTTCTTCGCCTCAGGTTTTTTCTTACCCACGTTACAAATGTGGGTCTGATCTCAAGACTGCCTATAAAGGCAATAACCTGTTTCTCAACTTCGATTGCATTCAGATAAGGTTGCCTGCACGGTCCCTTTTTCTTAACACATCTAGCATAGATAAACGTCTGTGAGTTGCCGTTTTTATATTTCTTTGTTTTACGGTCACAGGTAATTGCTGATCCGCACTCCCCGCATTTAAGTGTCTTCATGAAATAAAAGTCATTCGTGAACTGGTGAATTTTGGCTCTGCCGTCAATGATGTCCTGAACTCTGGAGTATTCATCTAAAGTTACCATTGGAGTATGCCTGCCATTGAAGCGTTCTCCGTTATAGTCAAAAAGTCCCGCGTAAAACACATTCCTAAAAAATCTAAAGGCCTCTGTTCTGCTGACCGGTTTTCCCGTCCTTTTACTTTTCAATCCTAAGGCAGTGATTTTTTCCAACGAACTTTCAACGGTTTCATTTCCCGTCAGCATGAATTCCCACCATGAACGACACAAGTTAAATCTGTCAGGATCCGGAAGCACTTCTTTTTGCCCCTTTGGCTTAATGGGATCATTTAAGTACCCTAACGGAGCCGATCCGGGTCTCCAACCATTTTGAACTTTTGTATTCATCCCTCTTTTTACATTGTCGGAAAGATCTTTACTGAACTTTGTGGCCATACCAAATTCGATAAAAAGGAAGGTAGAGTTATTGCGATCGTAATCCATGGTAGGGGTGACGATTAACATTCCGTTATAGTCGACGTGATCGATGAGAGCCCCACCTTCTTTAGCGTTCCGACAGAGTCGATCGGCCTTCCAACAGAGGATGTGTTTTACTTCACCTTTGGAGACTCTTTCAACCATGGCTGTAAATTCCGGACGATGATCCGGGCGCTTAGCAGATTTACTCTCTTTGTAGACACCCAGCACAACAAACCCCTTATCTTTGGCCAATTCTTTGCAGGTACGTTCCTGATCGTCAAGGGAGAGAATTTGTCGATCTTTATCCTCAGAGGATTTTCTACAGTATATAAAACAAGTATTCATGTTTTTTTGACCACCAAGTAAGAGTATTCTTACTTCAGGATTGTATTGATGTTAACTCTGTTGCGTTTGTTTGCAAGTGTTTTTTCGATTAAGGTATCGACCAATAACAATAAAGCGGTAGCTTGCTCAAAAGCCTGTTCATCAGTCAGCCTAACCCCGTACTCTTTTAGAGCGATTTCCTTAAATTCATCAAGTTCCTCCCGCGTGATAAGAGAATTTGTAAGTATGAGGGTGTTATCGTTATTTGTTGTTTTCTGAGCAGCAGTTTCTGTCATCTTTATAACCAAAGGTACAGAAACTGTTGATTTACCTCAATAAACTTTGTGGGTTAATTTGTCCACTTATGTAAATAAGTAGGAAGCTTGTGTACATTGCTGATCAATTCCCTTGAATTTGCTATGATAAAAACATGCCAACCTTTTTCCGTCAGGAGAAAAAACAGCCATTTATGTACTCCGCTATAGAGACTCGTAGAAGTAAGCCGAATTATTCCGGTTGGATTATCGGAGGCATTTTATTCTCAGGTTTATTGCTCTTGGCTTACATGATTCTTACCTAGCGGCATTGACTCTGGGCGGTGAGTTTGGTATATTAAGAGTACCGAATGACCTTTGTGGTGAAGGTACCTTACTTTTAGGGAACTGCTGACACTAGCAATAGTGATTCAGCTTAGCCACAGAGGTCGCTTTTTTTAGTAGGGTTTCCACAAATCTTCCTCTCTCTTCCTAATCATCTTATAAAACGAGTCGTCCTTTTTATTGTATTTTCTGTAAATTGCCCCGCACACCATGTCAGCCAACTGCAGCAGGTTGTTGCTTTTGGAATCCCTATGTCGGATTTCTCCGATCAACTTATTCATATCAGTATTTAATTTTTTCTTTAAGTACCGATTGAATTTCTGAATGAAAGCTTTTGACTGAGCCGTTCTATCAACGAAAAGAGAGGCGTTCTTAACCCGGCCCTGAGCTCTGAGAAACAACTGGTCTGTTACCAGCATATATAAACTCTCTTCCGGATTACTTGGTTCACGCTGTGCCAGTTTTTCTTTGTCGATGACTATCGTTCGATACCGAAAGTCAAACTTAGACAGCTTATTAAGAAATACCGTTTTATACTTATTCGATGTGCCTGTGCTAAATTTAAACTCTTTGTTGTGAGGAAATTTGAGTTCTCTATGCAACTCGTTGATCGCCTCATTTGCTTCCGCTGCGCTTTCGAGATTGTCAAAAATAACAATCGTTAATACAAAATACCTACTGGAAGCAGTCTTCAGCTTGAATCCGGTATCACCGGACTCATCCATAAAAATGAGCATTGCTAGCGGCATAAGCCCCCCTTTAAAACAACGCTCACTCCATATTGAGTAAAATCCTCTGGAACAGAAAAAAAGTTGGCGATCTCTTCAACTGTAAGGTGTTTAACTTTTTTGAGCTCCTTGTTTGGCATGAGAAGTTCTGCTGCAAAACATTGTGCTTCATGCTCTTGCTTAAAAGCGGTGAATTCGTCCCGGCTTTCAAAGTAGAGATGATTCCCTTGGTGTAAAAAGTGATGTCCTAAAGCATGGGCAATTAGCTCACGCTGTTTTTTCGGGCACTCGTTTTTGTTAATACCGATACTGTCTCCGAGATAAACCTCCTTTACTCTTCCATGAAATGACCAAGTATCAAGCGTTAGCTCTTCGCCATCAATAATTGTTTGTAAATTAATTGGGGCAGTAGTCAGATTATATTTTCGTAAAATCTGCCTAGCCCTTTTTTGGGCTTTTATCATATTCTTTTTGATTCCTTCTCGACTTCACAAACTCGATGTAATTTAGAACAGACTCTCTCTCACGAGGAGTCATGTCCTGAACTTCCTTCAGCATCAAAGTAAATGAAGCATCCTCTTTGACCTTCTTGCTCGTTTCATCCAAATAGCCAGCCTTATTCATAAGCAACTCGTAAGGAATGTTGTAAACAAGAGCTAAGGCTTTTAACTTATAAGGTGATGGGTTGGTATATCGACCTGCTTCCAGTTGCGAAAGATATCCGCGCGAGAGTGCTGACTGCTCTTCGAGTTCATTGCTCTTGATAGCCTTTCTAATAGAGTCCACAACCGCACTGAGGGTGTACCCACGCGCTTCACGAACAGAGCTGAGATATTCCCAGATGGTGGCAAAGTCGTCTGGGCTCTTTAGTTGGGTCTTGGGATTGGATGTTTGTTTCATAGATTAAAACTCGACCAAATTTATTGTACCAAATATTGTAAGCAAAGTCTTACTTTTCATATTATAATGAGAATAATTTACACTAATAAACACAAATCACTATAAAGTTTATTGAGGTAAATTGCAACAAATTGTACTTTGTTATTAAAGATGACAACTACTGCCCATAAAAAGACAATCTACATCAATAAAGACAAGAGAGTTCATAGTGAACTCTTTGATGAAATTAGACTCACTAAAGGACTTTCCAGATTTAAGTTAGCTATAGACGTTGAGCTCTCTCCCCAAACAGTTAGACGGGTATTAGTTATTGGCGGCGACCCGCGACCTTCGACTGTCAAAAAGGTTGGCGATTACTTAGGTATTCCAGCTGAGAAGTGGTACATCGACAGGGAACCACTGGATACAACTGATATTCCTGAAAAGAATGCAATCTAGCAAAACAGTAATGCCTATGAAAAGTTGCACGAAAACCAAACATGAGCAAAGTAGCAAGACTCAACTACACAACTATAAATCACGATGCCAGGGTAAGGCTTGGCTTAACTATTAACGAATACTGTGTGATTGACCTAATTCATAACCTAGCCACTAATCCCAAGAACGCCCAGATGGGATGGTGCTACGCAAAGAAAGAAACCTTGGCAGGATATCTAGATCTTGGGCGTGCAACAGTCTTCAGAGCAATAAATAAAGGTTTGGCTCTTGGTCTTCTAGAAAAGCATCCCGACCAATCAGCTCTCATCAAAGCGACCAGTAATTGGTTCGATGAAGTGATGATTAAATTC